>TBL_comb47_HYPODRAFT_10001345_pt1 | contig 32008 bp, 23 predicted proteins | sample TroBogypolimnion_40_FD_10682 | JGI IMG/M metagenome (IMG submission 10682) | reverse complement strand
TGACCCCGCCGCACTTTTCAGCCGCCGTTTACACCCAGACCGGCATGACTTTGCCCGACACTGGCCGGTGCGCCCTTTCTATTATCCAACGCTTCCTGATAAATCACCGGCACGATGGTGCGGATGATGAGATTCCAATCCTCGCTGATGGAAATCGGAATGACCGGCTGGATGTTGGCCGTGTATTTCATTGCGTGCGCCTCGCCGATGCCGAAATCCCAGTTGTTCTGAATGGGCACGCTGATGAGCGCGGCCACAGGGTTGTTGAGTTTCTTGGCCAGTTCCGCCTCCTGATCCTTCTGGTCGTCAGTCCCCGCACCGCCGCCCGCCCCAACTTCCGTCGTCGTAGGCGCGACCGAGAGTGGTTGCAAATGCGAACTGATGGTTTGCGCTGGAAGCGCCGTGGTGGTGAGCGCCAAGGCGCAGGCGGATGCAACGATCGAGGCGAGGAAGTTTTGTTTGCGAGTCATTTTCATGGCTAATTTGTGCGTTTCCCTTTGCGGGGTGATTCCAATACCAAATAAAATTAAAAATAATTTCGCATAGCGTATTCCCCGGCAAAAACCGGTGCGATGATAAAGTTTGCATATTTTTACGGGCGCCCGCCCGACCTTTTTTGCGTATTTCTTATGGGGCTTAAAATATGGGGCCCCGGCGGGGGGATGGCTGGCGGCAGTCAAAAATTCGGGGTGAAGAATTTGAGCTGGCCTTGGCACGGGGCTGTTCCGGACGGGCACCCAGTCGGGCGGGAAAAATTTTCGGTTGGACGGCCGTTGTCCGAGGCGTGAATTATTATGATGGCATGAATGCAGCCCGTTTTTTCATGCGCCGGGAAGATTATCAACCACCGCAAACTCCGGCCGACAGTCCGTTCCGCCGGTTTACCGTGGCCTGTCTCAAATGCGGCAGCTTCAAGTTGCGGGTGATCGGCGAATTTGATTCGGAGGCGGGCGAAACCAAGGTGTTCCTGTTCTGCCCGGCCTGCCGGCAGCGCGAGCAACTGCCGGTGGCCTAAATTCTGGCGGACTGGAATTAAACGGTGCAGCCGGCGGCGGCGAAGGCTTGGTTTGGCCTCATGCCGGCGGGCAAGGGCTGAACTTGAACCGCCAAGACGCGAAGGGCTCCAAGGCAGAAAAAAGCCCGGACACTACTCCGGGCTTTTTCAACACACTTTTAAATTTGTATCGTCGGGGTCACAACGCCCAACAACAAAAGAATATCAGGTCCGGGAATTTTGGCTTGTCACCAGTGCTGGGACATGGCTGAAAATTTGAAACCTGCGACCTGAATGCGCCAACTGGCCGGACCGGACGAAAAGTGTGAGCCGGTGGCAGCGCCGCTGGCAGCGGACCGGTGTTTAAAGCGGAAAGTTTCTAAAATAGCTTGCATTAGACACGCTCTTTGCTAATAAGCAAATCGTTTGCATTCTGGAATCCAAAATTTCATGCGGCACGGCCAGGCGATTTTCGCCTCGTTCCTGGTCGGTCTTGTTTTGCTGCTGAATGCGTTGGCGGCAAGCCCCAACCTGCATGCGTTCATCCACAACGATGCGGATTCCCCCGAACATAATTGTGCGATCACGATATTCGCGCACGGTCAGGTGGATTCGGCGGTCGTGGAAGTGACGGCGATCCTGCCGGTGGCACCGGTTGAGTTTCTCCCGCAGACTTCGGTTTCCTCATTCAACGCGCTGGTGGAATCGCTTCCGCCCGGTCGCGGCCCGCCGGTTTTCCTACTTCATTCCTGAAAGCTGACCGGTCTTTGCAGACCGGATTTCGTCAGTTTGTTTTCTAACCTGGACTATTGCGGCGCTGTGCCTTTGGGGCATGGGCCGTTTGGAAAATTGTGAAACTGTGCAGTCATGAGAAATCTAATTATTGGGCCAATGGCCCGCTCCGGCAAAACCCTATGAGCGAGTTGAGGAGTAACCGGCCTGGCCGGATGATAGCCATTGTCTTGCCCACGCGCGCCCTGCCTTTAATCGGCGTGATGGCTTGTATGCTGGCCGGCTGCGCGGTGGGGCCGAACTTCAAGCAACCGGCGGCTCCGGCGGTCAGCGATTACACCGACCATCCGCTCGCGCCCACCGTCAGCACCACGAATCTTGTTGGCGGAGAAGCGCAACGATTTGCCAACGGCGGTGACATTGCCGGTGACTGGTGGACATTGTTTCATTCCAAGGCGCTCAATGAGCTGATTGACCTCGCGCTCACCAACAATCCCGACCTCAAAGCGGCGCAGGCGGCCCTGGCGGTGGCCCGGGAAAATGTCCTGGCGCAACGCGGCGGTTACTTTCCCAGTGTCGCGGGAAGCTTTTCAGCCACTCGTCAGCAGGATCCGTCGGGGACGCTCGCACCCGTGCCCAGTTCAAACGCTTCGCTCTACAATCTGTTCACACCACAGGTCAGCGTTGCGTATTCGCCGGATGTCTTCGGCGCGAACCGCCGATCCATGGAATCCATGAAGGCGCAAGAGCAAGGCGTTCGGTTTCAAATGATCGCGGCTTATACCACGCTGACCGCGAATGTGGTGGTGACGGCGATTCAGGCGGCGGCGGTGCAGGCGCAGATTGACGCGACGCGCCAGCTCGTGGACCTCAATTCCAACATGCTGGAAATCCTGCGCTACCAATTAACCAAAGGTTATGCCAGCCCGCTGGATGTGGTCGCGCAGGAATCGCAGCTCGCGCAGGTCAACGCCACGTTGCCGCCGCTGCGCAAGCAATCGGCGCAGCTCCGCGACCTGCTGGCGGTCCTGGCCGGCCGTTTTCCGAATCAGGCACCAATGGAAAAATTTGAGCTGTCGAAGTTGCAATTGCCGGTGGAAATTCCTGTGAGCCTGCCGTCGCAATTGGTGGCACAGCGGCCCGACGTGCTCCAGGCCGAGGCCAACCTCCACGCCGCGAGCGCGCAGATTGGCATCGCCATGGCGAACCGGCTGCCGAACATCACCCTCACTGCCGATGCCGGCAGCTCGGCACTGTCGTTTGATAAATTGTTCTCGTCCGGCACGGGCTTTTGGGGGTTAGGTGCCGCCGCGACGGCTCCCCTGTTCCAAGGCGGAACGCTGCTGCACCAGGAACGGGCCGCAAAGGCGGCCTACACCCAAGCGGCGGAACAATACCGCAGCACAGTGCTGACGGCTTTTCAAAACGTGGCCGACACATTGACGGCATTGCAACAGGACGCCGAGGGGTTGAAGGCCGCCGCCACCGCCGCGGATGATGCGCAAGAAACCCTGGACCTTTCGCAACGGCAATGGCACGACGGCTACATCAGCTATCTGGCGTTGTTGAGCGCCGAGCAAGCCTATCAACAATCCCGCATCAGTCTCGTGCAGGCGCAGGCCAACCGTTATGCCGACACTGCGGCGTTGTTTCAGGCGCTCGGCGGCGGCTGGTGGCATCGGGCAGATTTAACCAAGGAGAAAAAATGAATGCTAAATTATTTTATGCGAAGCTGCTGGCGGATGGCGGCAAGTTCCACGTTGCCATCCTGGCGGTGGCGGTGACCCTGGCCTTTGCCGGTTGTTCATCCAAAGTGGACCGCAGCGCACAGCCATCCTCCGTGACGGTCAGCAATGTGACGCTGACGGCGGAGCAACGGCAGAAAATTCAATTCTACACCGTCGCACCCTCCAAATTTCAAAAAGTGACGGAAACGACCGGGACAGTGGACTTCGACAATGACCAAGCGACCACCGTGCTGGCGCCGTTCGGCGGACCGGTCGCGAAACTGCTCGTTTCGCCCGGCGACAAAGTCAAGGCCGGCGACCCGTTGGCGGAAGTGGATTCACCGGACTTTGCGGCGGCCATCAGCGCGTATCGCAAGGCGCTCGCCACCGCCCAGACGCTCCGGCGCGTGGCGGACATGGACAAGGATTTGATTCAGCACAACGGCGTGGCCCAACGCGAGGAGGAACAGGCGCAAACGGATGCCGCGAATGCCGAGGCGGACCGCGACGCGGCGCTGCAAACACTCGTCGCGTTGAACCTGGATCCGCAAGTCATCAAAGACCTGCAGGCCGGCAAGCCGGTGGCGCGGCCCGGCGGCATCATCCGTTCCCCGATCACGGGAACGGTGGTGGAAAAACTCATCACGCCCGGAGAACTGCTGACGGCGGGCACCACGCCGTGTTTCACGGTGGCCGATCTTTCGCGCGTCTGGGTGATGACGCAGATCTTCGGTTCCGATCTGGCTTCCGTCAGCGCCGGCGATACGGCCGAAGTCGTGAGCGGCATGGCGACGAACCGTTTTTCGGGAACGGTGGACAACATTTCGGCGCTGGTGAATCCCGACACGCGCTCGGTCGTGGTGCGGGTGGTCGCGGAAAATCCCGGCGACTTGCTGAAGAAGCAAATGTATGTCCGGGTGCGCATCCAAGCCCGGCAGGAAAGCACGGGACTGCTCATTCCGGTCTCGGCGATTTTGCGCGATGACGTGAACCTGCCGTTCGTTTATGCCACGCAGCCGGATGGCAGTTTCGCGCGGCGGCATGTCACGCTGGGCTATCGCACCGGCGACCAATTTGACATTCCCGACGGGCTGCAAAGCGGGGACCAGATTGTGATGGATGGCGCCCTGTTTGTTCAATTCATGCAAAACCAATGAACGACCATCCGCTTCCCACCGGCTCCGCGCAGCGCACGGCTTCGATGATGAACCGGGTCGTTGCATCGTCATTGCGGCAACGCTTTCTCGTCGTCCTGCTGACGCTCGGGTTAATCGGCGCAGGCTCGCGGTCCCTGGAACGTCTGCCGGTGGATGCCTATCCGGATCTCTCGCCGCCGCTGGTTGAGATCATCACCCAATGGCCCGGCCACGCCGCCGAAGAAGTGGAACGCTTGATCACGGTGCCGATCGAAGTCGGCATGAACGGCATTCCGAAGATGACCACCCAGCGCTCCATCTCGCTCTATGGCCTTTCGGACGTCACGCTCACGTATCGCGACGGCACGGACAACAACTTCGCGCGGCAGGAAGTTTTCAACCGGCTGTCCGGCCTCAGTCTGCCGACCGGGGTCGCGCCTTCCGTGTCACCGTTATCCTCACCTTCGGGGCTCATCTATCGTTATGTGCTGCAAAGCCCCGACCGGTCGCCGATGGAACTCAAGACCTTCGAGGATTGGATCATCGAACCCGCCTACAAATCGCTCGCTGGCGTCGCCGACGATTCCGGCTTCGGCGGCGGCACCATGCAGTATCAAGTGCTGCTTGATCCGACCAAGATTGCCGGGGTCGGCTTGTCGGTGCTGCAAGTGGAGAGTGCGCTGGCCGCCAACAACGGCAATGCCGGCGGCGGATTCTATTCGCAAGGCGGCCAGTTTTATTACGTGCGCGGTCTGGGGCGGATGGAGACGTTGGAAGACATCGGCAACGTCGTGCTGGCGGTGCACAATGGCACCCCGGTGTTGCTCAAGGATGTCGGCCGAGTGATCATCGGCATCGCGCCTCGGCTCGGTGAATTCGGCTACGAGAAACAGGACGATGCCGTGGAAGGTGTCATCTTGCTGCGCACGGGCGAGAAAACTCAGGATGTGCTGAAACGCGTCGAAGCCAAGACCAAGGAGCTCAATGAGCAAATCCTGCCGAAGGATGTCAAAGTGGTGCCGTTCTATGACCGGACGGATTTGATCAAGCTCACGACGGAGGTCGTGGAGCAAAATCTACTGCGCGGCATGCTGCTGGTCGTCGTGATCCTGATTTTTTTCCTCTACGATTTTCGGGCGGGCTTGATCGTGGCCATCACCATTCCGCTGTCGCTGCTATTCGCGTTCGTCTGCCTCGATCTCCAAAACGCCTCGGCCAACCTGCTGTCCATCGGCGCGATTGATTTTGGCATCCTGGTGGATGGGGCGATTTTCATGGTCGAAAATATTTTCCGCCAGATCGCGCTGCGCAAAGGCACGCCGATGAACGTCCTGGAAATCATCAAGGATGCCGCCGCCGAAGTGGATCGCCCGCTGTTCTACGCGGTGGCGGTGATTGTGGTGAGTTTCCTGCCGATTTACGTTTTGTCCGGGCCGTCCGGCACGCTGTTCAAGCCGATGGCGGACACGATGATCTTCGCGCTGATCGGTTCCTTGATTGTCACGCTGACCTTGCTGCCGGTGTTGTGCGCGGTGTTCATGCGGCAGGGGGTGCGGGAGCGCCGCAACGCCGCGTTGGAAGCTGTCAAATCGGTTTACATCAAAGGGCTCGATTTCACTCTCGCGCACCCGTGGGGAACGACGTTTGCCTCGGTCCTGCTGCTGGCCGGTTCACTGCTGCTCGTGCCCCGCATTGGGGCCGAGTTCATGCCGCATTTGGATGAAGGCGCGTTGTGGGTGCGCGCCACGATGCCCTACACGATTTCATTTGATGAGTCGGCGAAGATCGCGCCGCAGGTCCGCGCAATCTTGCGCGCCTTTCCCGAAGTCACGACGGTCACCTCGGAACTGGGCCGGCCCGACGACGGCACGGATGCGACCGGCTTTTTTAACGTCGAATTTTACGTCGGGCTGAAACCTTATTCGAAATGGAACGGCGCGTATCGCACCAAAGCCGCGCTGATCGAGGCCATCAACCAGAAACTCGTCGCCTTTCCCGGCATCAACTTCAACTATACCCAGCCGGCCGAGGACGCCGTGGACGAGGCCGAGACCGGCTTGAAAAGTGCGCTTGCGGTCAAGGTCTTCGGCGCCGATCTGGACATGCTTCAGCAAAAGGGCAAGGCCATCAAACAGGTTTTGGAACACGTGCGCGGCATCCGCGACGTGACGCTCGTGCAGGAACTCGGCCAGCCCAGCCTGGCCATCAAGATCAACCGCGCCATGATTGCGCGCTACGGCGTAAACGTCGCCGACATCAACGGTCTGATCACCACCGCCATCGGCGGCGACGTGGCCACGCAGGTGGTGCAGGGCGAAAAGCAGTTCGATCTCGTCGTTCGTCTGGAACACCAATACCGCGACAACCCCGAGGAGATCGGCAACATCCTTGTGCCCACGCCCGGCGGACAACAAATTCCGCTCAAGGAATTCGCCGACATCGCGGTGGCGAATGGCGCCTCGTTCATTTACCGCGAGGACAATTCGCGCTACATCGGCGTCCAGTTTTCCGTGGACGGACGCGACCTGGCCGACGCCGTGGGCGACGCCATTCAGCAGGTCAAAGCCAAGGTCGCCTTGCCCGAAGGCTACCGGACGGATTGGGGCGGCGAATACACCGAATACACCGCCTCGAGCCGGCAGTTGAATGTCATTCTGCCACTGACCGTGGGTTTGATTTTCCTGCTGCTGTTTCTGCTCTACAGCAATTTGAAATTCCCCTTCATCACCGTGGTCGGCGTGGTGCTCTCGGCACCGGTGGGCGGGTTTGTGGCGCTCTGGCTCACCGGCACGCCGTTCTCGGTTTCTTCCGGTGTCGGGTTTCTGGCCTTGTTCGGTGTGTCGGTGCTGACCGCCGTGGTTTATATCTCGTATGTCAATGAACTGCGCCTCAGCGGCACCGGTCTCAACGAGGCCATCCGCGAAGGTGCGATTCTGCGGCTACGTCCGATCATGATGACGGCCCTAGTGGCGGCGCTGGGCTTGTTACCCGCCGCGCTGGCCACCGGCGTGGGCACGGACACCCAACGGCCTTTCGCGCTGGTCATTGTTGCCGGTTTATTGACGCGGCTGCTGATCAGCATTTTCCTGATGCCGGCGCTCTACACGATTGTCGCGCGTCCCGGAGACCGATTGGAAGTGTAATGGCGATCAAGAAGAACCGGCAGGCGGCGCTTTCAGCGTCATAGGGTTGCTAACACATTCCGACCGATGTGGACATTCTCGGGGAGTTCGGACATATCCCCGCCCAGCCTTGACTTCAAGGTGGCAACCTTCGACAGTCTCGCTGTGATTGGCCGCATCGGAAAATTGGTGGTGATTGCCGCACTCGTTGCCACAACGGGCGCGCACTGGACGGTGCTCCAAACCGTCGCGTGGACGACAATGTTGGCGGACAATCTTCATTCAAGTTCGTTACCTGAAGCACTGGTGAAAACATTCGACGGCAAACATCCTTGCCGCCTCTGCAAAACCATTGCCGCCGGGAAAAAATCCGAGAAGAAATCCGAAGCCATCGCGCCCGGTGGCGGACTTCATTGCCCGGTTCATTGAGCATGTGACCGTGGTTCTGTCCACGCCCTTGCGCTGGTCACCCGAGCAGGCGCCGGAAGAAATGAAGCGCCAGGTCATTGCGGACATCTCAAGCGAGATTCATGGCCGGCTGCATGATTTGGGCGAATCACGGCTTTTCCGGGAGCGTTTGGCGGAATGGCGGGCAGCCTACTCATACCGCGGGACCGGCTCTTCCCATGCGCGAGCATTGGAGATTGACGGCATTTATGAGGTTGCCGCACCCATACCATCTGAAATAGCCGAACCCCATATCCGCATCGCACTTCCACTACTTTGGTAAAAGCGCTGGATAAATGGTTTGGTTAAACCAGAATGATTGGAGATTTGCCCATGAATGAGCTCAATAATATTCGCAACCAGATTCGCAAATTTCGCGATGAACGCGACTGGATGCAGTTTCATAATCCTAAAAATCTGGCCTGCTCAATCTCGATTGAAGCCAACGAGTTGCTGGAACATTTTCAGTGGAGCACGCCCGAAGAGAGTCAAACCATTGGGCGCAAGAAGAAGACAGAAATTAGCCATGAGATCGCGGATGTGGCGGTTTACTTGATCGAGCTGGCCGATAACCTGGGCATTGACCTGGCTGAGGCGATTGCGAAGAAAATGGCGCACAATGAAGCCAAATATCCGGCGGACAAGGTGCGAGGCAGTTCCAAGAAATACACCGAATACAAGACCGCCAAACGATTGCGCGAATAATCTTTTTGCCGAAAGCTCAGCCACTGCCTATTTTGCACACAGTCGAGCCAACAAAATGAAATTGTATGTCGGCATAAAGGATGGTGACTGGTTCATATTTCTTCGCGCGCGTAATGCCGATGAAATGAATTTTTGGCGTCCTCACGGTGGTAATAATTTCGGCGCGATAAATCCCGGGGAACTTTTCCTGTTTAAATCCCGCTATCCTGAAAACCGGATCGTTGGCGGTGCCTATTTTGTTCGCCATACCACGCTCCCTCTGGATCTTGCCTGGGAGGTCTTTAAAGAAGCCAACGGCGTGGAGTCGCTCGATGCGTTTCGGCGCAAAATCAGCTCCATCCGGGGCGATAATGAACGCAATCCAGTCATCGGCTGCACCGTGTTGACCCAGCCGTTTTACCTCCGGGACGGAGAGTTTCTTCCCGCGCCGACCGATTGGGGTCGAAGCATCGTCACGGGCAAAAGTTACGATGCCAGCCATGGTGAAGGTGCCAAGCTTTGGGAGAATGCTAGATTGGCGATGGCTGGGGATAGTTTGAGAGACCAACCGATTCCAGATCAGTCTAACCGGTATGGCAACCCGCTTCTAGTCGCGCCCAGGCTGGGGCAGGGCGGCTTTCGCGTGGTGGTCATGGAAGGCTATCAGCGTCGCTGCGCCGTTACCGGCGAGAAAACCCTGCCCGTTCTGGAAGCGGCGCACATTCGTCCCTATGCCGACGATGGTCCGCATTCAATCTCCAACGGAATTTTTCTCCGCTCCGACCTGCACACGCTTTTCGAACGGGGATACATAACCATCACCAACGATTATCACGTTGCCGTCAGTCGCAGGATTCGTGACGAATTTTCCAATGGTCGTGAATATTACGCGTTAGAGGGAAAGGCGCTGCAAATCACGCCCCAATCCGCCACCGACCGCCCATCGAAGGAGTTTTTGGAGTGGCACCAGAACAATTGCTTCCGAAATCAATAGCTCGTGTCATGGCCAAGCGACGCTGGTAAAATCATAATGGGTTTAAGGGGTGGATTTTCTCCGTGCAGTCGGTCATCAAACTTCGCATCCTGGCCTTGCGAATGCCAAACCGGTTAACAGGAGCTATGGACGACGATCGCGCCAAGCGGCGGCAGATTTTCGATCTTCTGGCCTCCCGCTTTGGCCGGATTGTTCCAGCCAGCTTCGTTCAAAATCCCAGGTTGCCAGGCGTTGACCGCGTTCACCATTTGATCGAGGGAATCTACAAGCCGGCATGGTCAAATTACCCATTGAGCATTGCGTCCATGCTCAAGAGCCCTTACCACGATCAGACCCATTTTCATCCAGACGGAACGTGGTGGATGAATTACAGCCCCAAATCCGGCGGGATGAATATCGCGGCGAATGTCGCCTTGGTCCGGTGCATGAAAGATGCAGAGCCGCTGCTGGTGCTCAAGCAGATCAGCGATAAAACTTCTCCCTCCGGCACGCGTTATCGCCTGCTCGGCTTGGGCTTGGTTGAATCTTTCGATTATAGGCGCGACTTGTTCAGCATACGTGGTGTTCCCGCCGATCGATTTACCGATTACCTTAATCTCCCGCTTCAGGACGAGCTCATTGAAACCGCATTGCGTTTGGAATCCTTGGAAGACTGGCAGCCTTTTTTGCGCGAAGACCGGGTGCTATACAAAGTTAATGCGCAACGGCGTGATCAGGCTTTTCGAGACGTGGTCCTCGATAACTATGACAAAACCTGCGCGGTGACTGGTCAGAAATTTGTCTATTCGGACACGGTGGCGGCGGATGCCGCCCACATCATCGGCAAAGAAAAATGTGGAACGGATGATCCGCGCAACGGTCTCGCGCTATCCAAGTCGGTGCACTGGGCCTTCGACCAGGGAATCTTCACGATCACCGACCAATACGAAGTCCTGATCCACCCGAAAGCGAAAATCGCCGAATCCAAAGCATTCTCGCTAATGGCTAACGATCGAAAGCAGATTATATTGCCCAGTGATTCGGCCTACCATCCGCATCAGGAAGCGCTCGCTTGGCACCGCGAACATCGTTATGGGTGGTTCGCCAAAACATCATGAATTTTTATGGCCGCCACCGTTCCGCCCCGCGCTGGATTGCCGTGACCTCCACCGCCTCCACCAACCGCTGAAACGTCCGGTTCTGCCAGGTTTCCGTCGTGATTTTATTTCCGGTAAAATTTAACAGCTCGTGATCAAAACGCCGCTCGTGCCGTTCCCGCACCGTCTCCCAGCACGACACAATCGCGTCCTTACGACGAAATAACAGCCCACGCTCTGGCAGCTTGTCGCTTTTGCTCCCGTTCACCCGCGCATCACACGGCAGCAGGTTCCACAGGTCGTTGCAATGCCACAGACTGAATGGAATCGCATGGTCCACCGCATACGTCGTCCGCAGTGCTTTATCCGACCACACGCACCGTTTCTCCATCATCCCGTCAAACACGTCCTTCGCGGCGCTGACATTCCGTTCTTCGGTCGGATTCACCACCAATCGGTTCAAAACTTCCGCCACCGGCACGCGGCCTTTGGACATGCGGTTCGTTTCTTCGGCCCACCGCAAATTGACCGCCGGCACGATCCAGTGGCCGAGCTGGCTGAACTCCCGCCACGCCTGCGCATTCACCAATACCCGGCCCTTGTCATACTGAAACATTTTCCCCGATGCATACTTTACTGGCCCGTCCTTGATCGTCGTTGCAATACAACGCAACGCGACCTGGTATTTCTCCCGCACCGACTCTGGCAATTGCCCGCTCGCCGCCTCCATCAGAAATTGCGATAGCCCGCCCCGGTTTCGATATTTTTCGATGATTTCCATCTGCCATTTTCGAAACGCTACCGGCTTGGGGCAGCCCAACTGCTCCCCGTTTTTTTGCGGGATGAACTCAGGCGCTTCAAAGATCGGCCAGTAGTAGCGGAACCATTTCTCGGCAATCAGTCGCAGCGGCAAGGCGACCTCCTGGCCCGTGACCCATTCCGCCTCATGGTGCTGCCAGATTCCGAGCTCACTGAGCGCACGCAACAGCGCGAGCTTGTAAGTCGCGTCCTTTTGGTCGCGGTTCATCACGACCTGAATCCGCTCCAGCGGCTGCCCGCGCGCGCTATCCAACTCAAATAAAAAACTGTTCCACTGAAACCCCGGCCGCCCCAGCCGATCCGCTTCCTCCCATCGCCGCACCAACTGAAAGCCCAGGCGCTCGAACAACAAAATCAAATATTCCGGGTGCAACGGCTTGAATAATCGTCCCGTCGCATCCCGATGCTCCGCATCTAAACCCGTCCTGGGCGCCGGCACGGATAACCACAATTTGCCCTTGTCCCGTAACACCCGTTTCAGGCTGAAGGCCGCACTGAATAATTCTGCATCCGGTAGGTGCTGGAACACCGCCGAGCAAACCACGCCATCAAACGCTTGGCCCAGATTAGCCTCCTCCGGCAACGGCAAACCAAACGGATAAATCCGTCCCGCCAACTGTGGGAACGCCCGGACCGCTTCCGCCCGCATTCCCTCCGCCGGTTCCGCCCCGAACGCGTCGAAGCCCAGTTCGAGCAGCAGCGCCACATCGCGGCCTGACCCCGACCCAACATCCAAAATCCGGCCGCGAGCCGGAAACGCCTCTTGGAACTGCCGCCGCCACGCGCTCGAATCTACTGCGCGATATTTCGCCGCTGTCTCCGCCGCCTCGCAGTCGTAGAATTTTAACGTCTGTGGATCCATTTTAGGTCACCGCTATCCGGCATTTTTGATCCAGTTGATGACAGATGCGCCGGATTTGCGGTTCGGTAAGTTTTTCCGGATACGAGGCGCAGACCTGATAAATTTCCTTCGGATTCAACACGTAGATGGCATCACTGGGCGCCTTCCGCTCCACCAGCCAGCCGGGCAAGGTCAAAATCGGCGTTACCCGAATACTATCGCCCGTGGCGGCACTCAGCCAGGCCGCCAGCGTTTTCGCGTTGTTCTTGGCCTGATTGATACCATGACTGTCCGTGCTCTTGGGCCATTGCAAACATTGTCCGTCGAACTGCACGCGAAATACTTTTTTCCCATCCACATCCATTGGCTTGCGCCGGGTTTTGGTTTCCACGATGAATACGCCGCGCGGGCCGGCCAAGATGTGATCAATATTAAAACCGTCAAAGGGAACATCGTGGTAAACCTCAAATCCCAGCACGATCAGGCGCGACAGTTCTTCGCCGACAAATCGTTCACCTTCATACCCGAGCCGGTAATTGGATCTTTCCTCCAAGAATTTGAAAAGCCGCTTGCCAAAGAACACTGCCAACCCGGCGGAAAAAAAGAAAAACAGCAGCGGTGTGATCCAGTCTTTGGGATGCTGCGCAACTAAACCGCAAACCATCAATACCGGGAACAGCAGCAGCCATAGGGTCGTATCGTTGATTTTTTCGTCGAACTCCTCGAGCTTGATGCGCAGCGCTTCCCCGGCTGGCCGCCGCTGCAACTCTTTGAAGGGCGAGCAACTGAAGGCTTTCCGTTCTTTGCGCTTCCGGGAAATGATCGCAATCGCCAGCCCGATGGGCAGGCAGCACGCAATTGCCGCCGCCAGCAACCTCAAATCAATCTGCATGGCACGGAGTGTTGATGGATATGCCGTTGCGAAGCAAGCTGCACTTTTGCGCTATTGCCTGCGGTCTATGACCGACGGCTCGCCATGGTGCCCGACCGGAAGGTCCCGTCCGCCAGGACTCACTTTGGCAGATGCACCGCCCAATGGACAGCATGCCGAACGTGCGGCAATTCCGCCCGCACATCGTTGAGAATGATTTTCTCGTGCTTCAGACAATCATCCAGCACTCGCAGCGCATCCTCACCCATCGCCTTGCCTTCAAACAGTTCTGGCAGCCGGTCGCTGAAATCCAATCCCGTTTGGACTTCGCGCGCATCCAGCGGAATGCCCAGGTCAAAATTGCTCAGCAGCAAACGCCGCTCGCGATGCGTCGTGCGGCCGCACGCATCCAGAAACCAGGTCCGGCTGCCGGTGGATTCCACATGCAGCAGCGTCAGCAGCTTTTTCTCCAGCACCCACAGCTCGCGAAGCGATTCTTCACTCACGCCAAACGTGCGGAGATAAACCATCGTGCGAAAAAATTCCTGGTAAGCATCCGGATAAGTCGCGCCCTCGAACACCGGCAGTTCAAACCGTTTCTGCAAACCCGACAGATAGACCGTCGAGCGATTCAGGGCCGTGGCCATCTCATTCAGTGTAGGCATCGTTCAACTTTCCGCATTCCGCTTTCCAGATTTCCGCTTTTCCCCTGTTGTCCGCCAGCGAATGCACCCGGCGAGAATGCGCTTGCCGAATCGCAACCGCAAGCGGAAGGTGAGGGCGGCATGCCCGAATCTGATTTCCACCAGTTGAATCCCGAAAAACTGTTGCTGAGCAAATGGACCGCCGTGGCTCCTTGTGACCGCGAAAAGCATTTCCTCGTCACGCGGGTGATCAATCCCGAAACGCCGGCCCACCGGATTGAATACGTGGTTTTGGAGGCGGTGTTGACCCGGCGCTCCTTCACCCTGCCGTGGTCCGCATTGACCGACAAACAAAAATGGCTGCAAGGCTGGCTCTGACCCGTCCGTGTCCCGCCCGGCGTCCTTTGCGCCTTGCCAGTTCTATTCCAACACCGGCACAAAAAAAGAGCCTGGCCAAACCACTAGCCAGACTCTTTCAACCCTAAACCCTAAACCAAAAACATAAAAACCTAACGCTTATGAGACCGTCCCGCCGCCCATCCGTTCAAATAGCAATTTAAAATTGAAACTCCGGATTCTCCGGCGGGGCCTTCCGCCGGCGCGGCGCCTTGCGCTTTTCTGCCGCCGCTTTCCAGCGGGCGATCCGCTTCTGAAGCTGTCCGCACTGGTAACGCATCCGCAGTAAATCATCCATCAACTCGCGCCGTATCTGCCCAGCCAGCGTCTCCTGATCGCGGCGGCGGGAAAAATCCCACGCCGGTTTCCCGCGCTGCTCGGTGATCTGCCGTTTAAGCTCGCGCAACGAACTTTTCAGTTGCGCCGTGATGCGTTGCAGTAGCGCGACGCTGGTATGCTCCGTCGTCCCGCTCTCGCCGATCTCGCAAAGCGAGAGAATGACCTCCAGTTGCTCCGCGTCGCCCGCTTCGTAAGCCGTCTGTGCCTGATGCCACCATTCCGTTTTTTGCGCCGTCATTTCCCGCTGGCTGTCCGGATGCAATTGGCGCGCCAGCTTTCGATAAAGTCCCTTGAGTCGCCGCGCGGCCTGCGCGGGTGACCCCGGCTCGGCTGGCGGTCCGTCCCCGGGGCTGCGTTGGTCTCGGGGATCTGCCCCCGGCCCGAATCGGCGGAAGTATTCCTGCTTAATTTCCTCCAACAGTTCATCCTCATCGCAATTGGCTGATTCCGGGCCCGCCCCAAAATCATCCGGCTTCCCGTTTCCATCATCCCCGGTGGGTGGTGGCGGCGACGAGTCGGGGTTTTCACGGCGTTCCATGACCCGCTGGTAGGCGCGCGCCTCGGAATACCCGCCGAACAGGATCTCATTTTCGACCTGTTCGATGAGAATACTATCCGTTTCCCGCTGGAGATTAAGTTCCCGATGTTCCGTGAGCAGCGCTCCAAAATGAGTGTTCATCCAGCGCGTGAACTGCGGCTGATCCGTCTGGTGAAATTGGTCGAGCACCGTCCGCGATTTAGCCAGGTCGCGCAGCGCCTTCTCGTAGTCCTGCTTGATCTTTTTCCGGAGGCGCGAGCCATCCACCCGCACCAGTGCGCGACAATGATTGCCCGCAGGGGCGTGAGTGTCGGAGTGACCGTGGGTCTTTTGTCTGGGGGCGCGGCGTGGCATGAAAAGCGGCGCAACGTATCACTCCGACTCCCCCATTTCCAGCGCATCTTTCAGGGTTCTTGATTTATATTTTCCCACTTTCCACTTTCTGATTTCCATTGTGTCATGGACCTTGATTTGAGGGACTTTTCCAGCGCCCAGCCCACCGACGTTTGACTGGCGGCGGGATCATCGGTGCCGAGCAAAAAAACTGACATTAACTTCACGCGCATTTTTATGTTCCTGGCTTGCCAACGCCAGCAGCCGTTCTATGTTCCTCGCAATGGTTATGGTCAGGTTGATGTGCTCAAATGATCGGCAGGGGCTCAAGGGGCTCGAAAGCGAGCTCCGCAAGGCCGGCATCCAGCACGAGATCCGAGGCAACCCGCTGACGGCCGTGCTCGGCTTTAATCGTTTTGAGATTCACGTTGATCAGGCAGATTTGCCGTTAGCCCGATGCTTTCACACTGGTCCTGAAGTTAATAATTACTGGGAAGTGTGCGTGGGATTCGGGCGGGTAAGTGATCAAAACGAGTGGTTTTTCCAGTCGTGGACAGAGTGCCCCCAACCCCCATTGTTTTTCAGCGTGCCGGGGCAGCACTCCGCAGACTTCAACCACTGCCCAACGCCTGCGCCACCTGGCCGAAGAGCCGTTGATAGGGATAGCTGCTGCTCAACAGGAGTTGGATGCGCCGTGTGTTGCGCAACACCACCGCGCCGATCTTCAGCAGCTTCAGCCGAATGGTCCCGGCTTGCGCCCGCGCCAGTTCCGTCCCCGCCAGACCGAGCGCGCGTAATCGTTCCAGCAGCACATAGGCAAAGCTCGAAAGCAATAGACGAAATTGGTTGGCCCACCAGCCATGGCAACTGGTCCTGTCGGCAAACAAACCCAGCTGCTGTTCCTTGATCCGGTTTTCCATCTCGCCCCGCGCACAATAAACTTCGTCGTAAAGCTCCTGCGCAGCCCCGGCAAGGTTGGTGACCAAGAAACGCGGGTTGCTGCCCTTGGCAGTGTGTTCGGCTTTCACAATCACCCGCCGTTCCTGGTCCCAAGTGGCCGCCGCATAGTGGACTTCGCCAAATTGCCGCTGCTTTGCTTGAGTGGTTTGGAAAGTTTGTTCCGCCTGCGTCATCAACGGTTGGGCCAATGCGAGTAAGCGGGGATTCTGCGCCAAGCCCACGAGATAATGCACGTTATGGTTTTCGCACCAGCGCAGCAACCGCCAGCGGCAAAAACCCGAGTCACCCCGAAAAATGATTTTCACCTGCGGCCAGACTTGCCGGAACCGTTGGACCAAGAGTTTCAACACCGCCCACGCATGGCGGGCGGCGCCACTATTCCCGGGCCGCAAATACGCGACGAGCAATTGTTCGCCGCAGAACACGTAGAGCGGCAGGAAACAGTAGTCGCCGTAGTAACCGTGGAAGTGCGCACCTTCCTGCCGGCCATGCACGCGATCATCCGTGGCGTCGAAGTCAAGGATCAGCTCGGTGGGCACCGCGCGGAACGAAGCGATGAACTGATCCACCAAAATCCCGTGCAGCGCCCAGGCCGCAGTGCGATCCGCGCGGTTCTCCAACCGGCAGAGCGTGGGACTCGAAGCCAGCGGCTTGATCTGCTCGACGGCGGTCTGCCAGACCGGGTCCAGCCGCAAAGTGTCGTGATCATTGAGGTCTTCGTAGCCGTGGCACAGGCCGTAGAGGCGCTGGCGCAAGAGCGAATGCTGGGAGTGTTCAATCAACGCCGGGTCGCGCGGATCGGGCAGCACTTGGGCCATCGCCTTGGTCAAACCCAGGCGGCGATCCAGTTGGCGCAGCAGCAGCAGCCCGCCGTCACTGGTCACGTCGCCGCCGGAAAAACTCGCGCCCACCTGGCGCTTCTTGACGGCCGGAAAGCGGAAGAGTTCAGGGTTGCAAACTGTATCCTTCTTCGCGGTGGACTGTGGGTTCATTCCACCCTTATAGACATTGACCGGAATCAACCGTTACAATTTTTGCGGTGAATTTTTCAGGCTAAAACCCACCATATGACTTATCCCCCAACCAATCCTGGCGACATCGATCTGGCCAATCCCAAGTCGCCACTTCCACTTTCGGGCGTGGTCGTTTGCCGCGTCGAACACTGGGTTGGTGCCTGGTATGACTGTCTGGTGGTTGGTCAGGATGCTTGTCCCCACGCTTTAAGTTATGGTGACGCTTATTTCTGCCGCCACCCCGACCGCGCGGCGATGGTGGTCGGTGACAAATCGGCGGCGTGATTGTGCCGAGAAAGTCCTGTTACCGGGTAGCAACTCCTTCGGCAAGGCGATCCGATCGGGGTTGGATCAAACGTTGCGGCAGCTTCAGTCATTCAGGGTTGATGTTCAGGCTTGCGCCGGGTCACGTGCGGAGCGGACGCTTGCTGCGAAACCGACTACGCACGCAACGTTGGTTTGCAAATCCGGCTACACCCGCTGCATTTGTTTTGATTCTATGCGGCCGAAGGTTGATAAAGGCTGAACGCGCCAACCCCTCGCCAGCCGGTGCGGTGCGGCTGCCTGAACCGGCCGCAAAAATATAAACCATGCGCCGCACCGGCAAAATCAAAACGCGTTTTTTATGATGCATTTTTTCGGTAAAGTTTGTTTCCCGAAACTCGACCGTGACCAACCGCGGCGGCGCATTAATTTGCTGATGTTCTTGGCGGCGATGAGTTTTTCCAGTGCCGCCGTGGTGGCGGCTGGTATCTGGCTAATAAACCGGCGCTAGCCCGGCGTATGAGTGATCCGCCAACCCCAACCGGCGGGCCCGACTGGGCCGGACCCGTTCGGCTGCTGCCAGACCTGGCCGATTGTCGGGTCAAATACCGGTTGGGTGACTTGTATGATTGTCTGGTGCAAGGTCCGCATGGTTGCCCCCACGCTTTAAGTTATGGCTACTCGTTTTTCTGTCTCCACCCCGACCGTGCGGCAATGGCGATCCGTCCCAGGCACACGGATTGATAGCCCTGCCGACAACCAGTTTCGCCGAACAGGCTGCCTGGGAACGACGATCAGGCGTTCAGCGTGAACCCGAAAGTGGCGCCGGCGCCGGGGCGGCTTTCGACTCCGATGGTGCCGCCGTGAGCTTCCACGGCCAGCTTGCAGAAAGTCAGGCCCAGTCCATAACCCGCCAGGTTCTTTCCGGATGCCACCTGGCCGAACTTCTCAAAAATCCGCCGGTGAAATTCCGGCGCGATGCCGGGCCCGGCATCGCTCACTTCCACCCGCGTCCGGCCATTGGCCGCCGCGATGGTAAGCGCGACCGCGCTGCGGTCGGGGGAGAATTTCAGCGCGTTGCCGAGCAGGTTCTGCAGCACCCGCTCGATCAATCCCACATCCAACGACAGCCGGACGGTTTCCGGGTTGGAAGTGATGCGGATTTTAATCTGCCGGGCGTCGTTCGCCGGGCACAACTCAGCCGCCACCTTGCGGGCCAGGGCGACCAGGTCGCAGGGGCCGGGCTTGATGGCCAGCTTTCCTGACTCCAGTTTGCTGACCGTGAGCATTTCCGAGATCATATGGGTCAGTCGGTCGACCCCCACCCGTGCCTCGGCCAGGCTGTGGTCGCCATGCGGCGAGAGGGTTCCCGCGTCCTTCATCCCGATCAGTTCGAGATGGCCGCCGATCACCATCAACGGATTTTTCATGTCGTGGACGATCATGTGGGTCAGGCTGTCGCGCAATTCCTCCAGCGCCTGCAGGCGCCGGTAGCTGGTCTCGAGCTCGATCTTCTGGCGGCGCAGTTCGAGGTGGGTTTTGACCCGGGCCAGCACTTCCTGCTCCTGGATCGGCTTGGTGATGTAATCCACGCCCCCCGACCGGAAGGCGTTAATTTTATCCCCGGTCTCGTTGAGGCCGCTGATGAAGATGACCGGGATGTCTTTCAGGTTTTCATCTTTTTTGAGGAACTCGCACATTTGCATCCCGCTCATCTCCGGCATCCGGATGTCCAGGAGAATCAAGGAGGGCCGGGCCAGGGCGGCGGCCGCCAAGGCCCGTTTGGCGCTGGTGGCCGAGCGCACCTGATAACCGTTCTGCACCAGCAGGGCGGTCAATAGGCGCAGGTTTTCCGGCACGTCATCCACAATTAGAATCGAGTTGTTTTCAGTCATGGTTAGTTTGAAAATGATGGCACCGCGTCGGCCAATAGTTGGAGGAGTCCGTCGGCGTCAAACCGGGCGGCCAGGTGCAGCAGTGATTGGGCGGCGGCCGGGTGCCCGGGCAGCAAGATGTTGATGGCGGCCTTGACGCGGATAAAATCCGCGAGGAGCAGGTGGTCGCGCAAGTGATGGCGCCAGCTTTCGGGCTGGGCGGCGAGCAGGGCCACGAGGTCCGCCCGCGCCGGTTGCGCGGGGGCGGCCGCCGGCGGGCGAGCAAAGGTCAAGCCCAGCAGGTGCCGGATTTTTTCAAGCAATTCCTGCGGGAGCACCGGCTTGGCGACGAATTCATCGGCCCCGGCCAGCCGGGTGGCCGTCTGGTCTTCCAGATAAGTCGAGGCGCTCACAGTGATGATTTTCAGGGCCGCATACGCGGGGACGGCCCGGAGTCGGCGGATGGTTTCCAGCCCGTCCATCCCGGGCATCCGGGTGTCCATCAATACCAGATGCGGATTCCATTCGGCGCAAGCTGCTAGGGATTCGGCCCCGCTGGCTGCGGTGCGGACTTCAAAGCCGGCTGCGGCCAACAGCTCCTGCAGGTAATTCCGGTTGTCTTCCAGATCATCGACCACGAGGATCCGGGTGGCGGCGTGGCCGGGTGCCAGTTGCGGCAGGATACTCCTGGCCGGGCGCGTGATGAATTCCGTGTCATTGCCGAGCTCGATGGGAATATCCAACTCGAAGGTGCTGCCCTGGCCGATCACGCTGTGCACGGTGAGGTCGCCCCCCATCAGGCGGGCATACTGCTGGCTGATGGACAGTCCCAAGCCGGTTCCGCCAGCGTGCGCCTGATTCAGCTGGTCGGGATTGATCTGCTCGAATTTTTTAAAGAGCCGGTGGACAATATCCGGCAGGGCCAGGCCCGGTCCCGTATCCCGCACCGCCAGTCGCAACCGGAGCGTCTGGCCGGGGCCGGTCGCCACCGCCACCGTCACTTCGATGCCGCCGGTCTGTGTGAATTTAACCGCGTTCCCGAGCAGGTTGCCGAGCACCCGCCGGATTTTATCCGCATCGGCCCAGACGTGGCGCGGGATTTCCGCCGGCATCACCAGGCGCAGGGACAGCGATTTGTTTTCCGCCGGCGGCCGGAACAAGTCGACAATCTCTTCAACGAAATCCCGGAGGTGGAAATCCATCGGGGACAGGTTCGTGCGCCCCGCCTCGACCTTGGCCAGGTCCAGGATGTCATTGAGGATGCCCAGCAGGTTTTGACCGCTCCGGCCGATGGTCTGGAGCTTTTCCTGCACCCCGGCTGGCAGGGTGGTGTCCTGCTGCAAAATCTGGGTGAAGCCCAGGATCGCGTTCATGGGCGTCCGGATCTCATGCGACATGTGCGATAGAAAATCACTCTTCGCGCGGCTTGCCTGGTCCGCCCTCTCCAGCGCGACCTTCAGTTCGGCCGCCTGTTGTTTGCGGACCGAGATGTCGGTCAAAAAGACCCGGAAATTGAGCGGCTGGCCGTGCTTGTCAAAGATGGGCTGGATGAATAATTCCACGGGGATACGCCGGCCGTCTTTGGTGAGGTATTCCTTTTCAATGCGCACCGGCTGGCGGGTGCGCTGACATTCCGCCATTATTTTAGCATCCGCCGCGCGCCATTCGGGCGGCGTCAGTTGGGTGGTCCAGCTAAAACTCATATCGGTCAATTCGTCGCGGGGATAACCGGTGAGCCGGATGAAAGCCTCGTTCGCCATGGTCAGCTGGCCGGTCGCCGTTCCGATGCAAAAAGGCAGTTCGGAATGTTCCACCACCTCCGAGAGCAGCTGGCTCCGGGCCATGGACTGCACCAGTGCCGTCTCGGTGCGCTTCCGCAGGCTGATGTCCGTGATGAAGGCGCGCAAATGGACGAAATTCCCGGCGGCATCATAGATCGGCTGCATGAACAATTCGACGGGCACGCGCGTGCCATCTTTGCGGCGGTATTCCTTTTCAAAGCGCACCTCCAGGCGGGTGCGCAGACATTCTTCCACTTTGGCCGCGGAAAGCGGCTGCCATTCGGGCGGCGTCAGCTCGCTGGCCCAGGCCCCCTTTATCTCCAACACTTCGGTGTGAGAGTAGCCCACGAGCCGGGTATAGGCCGCATTGATCCGGATGAACGGGCCATCGGGATGCACGATGGCAAACGCCACTTCGGATTGATCAATCACCTCCGACAGCAGGGCGATTTCCTGGGTGCGTTCTTGCACGCGTTCTTCCAACAGCTCTTTGGCCAGGATCGATTCATGGATATCGTAACAAAAGCCGATGTAGCCGGCAAACTCACCGTTCAGGGATTCATAGGGATTGCCCTGATCTGATATCCACCGATACTGGCCATCCTGCCGGCGCAGGCGGTATTGGAGCGTGAAGGGCTCCCGCTGATGGAAGCTGGCCTGATGGTTTTTCACGCAGCCGTCCAGGTCATCCGGGTGCACGCCGGCCAACCAGCCGTCGCCCATTTCCTGGGCGCGGGTGCGGCCGGTGAAGGCGAGCCAGGCCTCGTTAAACCAGTTGCATTTGCCGTCCAGGCCGGCCCGCCAGATCAGGGCTGGCGCCTTTTCAAGGAGGCGGAGGTGAAAGTCGCGGGCCCGGATGATTTCGGCTTCAGTCCGTTTGCGCTCGGAGATATTCTCGTGGGTGACCACCACACGGGCAGGAATGGATTCATTGAAACGCGTCACGGAAGCCACAAACCAGAACTGTTCCTTGGGTGAATGACAGGTATATTCCAGCGAAAAACGGTCGCGCTCCCCCTGGATCACGGCGCGGATTCCTGCCGCGAATGTCCGCGCGTCCGCCGTCTCCGGACCCACGGTCGCATCACACACGGCCAGATAATTGCCGCCTACCAGGGTGTTCTGCGCGGGCGTCGGGCTGGACTCGGTGAAAACATTCCACGCCCGGTTGGTGGCCAGGATGGTGCCGTGCTCGTCCAGCACGCACAGGTGCGCCGCCAGCGCGTCAATGGTCGCCTGGTTGAAAACCGCCGCCGCCTGGATTTTCGCCTCCGCCTGCTTGCGCTCGGTGATGTCTTGCTGGACGCAGATGAAGTGCGTGACCCGGCCCGCCTCATCCAGCACGGGCGTGATGGTTTTATTTTCGGTGTAAAGCGTGCCGTCTTTCCGGCGGTTGATCAGTTCCCCCTGCCAGACTTTTTTGGCCAGCACGGTTCGCCACATCTGCCGGTAAAATTCAGCGCCATGTTTGCCGGATTTGAGCAGGCGCGGAGTTTGGCCCAGGGCCTCCTCGGCGCGGTAACCGGTCAGCCGGGTGAAGGCGGCATTGACCCAGAAGATTTTTCCGGCGGTGTCCATCAGAAAGATGCCATTGGCGGCGACGGCCATGGACTGCTCCAACTGATGCAGTTTTGCCTCCGTCTGTTTCCGGACGCTGATGTCGCGGATGACGCTGACCAGATAATCTTCACCCTCAAAGCGGATGCCCTGGGAACTGACCTCCACCGGCATCACGCCGCCGTCTTTGCGGACATGGACGGCCTCAAACTGGATGCCCTTTGCAAACGCCTCCGCCATCTGCAGGGCGGTCTGGGCGGCGTCATTGGTTTCCCGCAGGTCGGCAATATTCCGGGTCAGCAACTCCGCGCGGGGGTAGCCATAATATTCTTCGGCGGCGTGATTGGCGTTGCAGATCTGTCCGTCGGTCCGCCGGACGAGCAACTGCACGTCCCGGCTCTGGCTGGCCATGAGTTCGGACATTTTGAGGGACTGCTCCAGCCGCCGTTTTTCCGTCACGTCCCGCCCGACGATGAGCATCGCCTGCCGGCGGCCGTCCGGGTGAAACAGCGGGACCTTCTGCACTTCATGCTCCTGCATTTTTCCATCCGGTCCCGGCCCGCGTTCGGTGACCCGGGAGAGTTTGCCGGCCGCCCAGCCGATTTCATCACTGCGGATGCAGGCTTCGTGAAGGGATTTGAGCGCGGGATTTGCCACGGCCAGTTCCGCATCGGTGCGCACATCCGCCAGTTGGAAAAATTTCATGGCGGGCGAGTTCACCACCAGCCAGCGCCCTTCACCATCCTTGAAAATGACATTGTCAGGCATGGCATCAATCAAGGTGAACAGGTTTTCCTGGGTTTCAACCAGGTCCGACTGGGCCTGCCGGTGCTTGGTAACCTCCAGCATCACGAGCCGGCAGTTCAGGCCGGTGCGGGTGCGGGTGCCGGTGAGTTGGACGATGCGCTGCGAGCCGTCTTTTCGCACCAAGGTGACTTCGCAGCCATGTGGGGGGGCGAAGGCCAGGGTCTGTTGCAGGAAGTGGCGGAACGCCGACTGGTTCTGTTCGCGCAGGAACCGCTGGAAGCGCTGGCCGATCAACCGGCCCTGCGGCTCACCCAAGAGGTCGGCCCCGGCACTGTTCGCGAGGCCGATGGTGCCGTCGGCGGTGAGATCGAGGAAACCCACCGGTGCCACGTCGAACAGGTCAGTGTAGCGGCCGAGGGCGGCTTCCAACTCAACGCTGGCCGCGAGCAGCTCGGCATTCTGCATTTCCAGCTCAATCTTTTGGACTTCCAGTTCGTGGAGGAGCCGGCGGGCGTCGGCCGCGCTGAGCGGCGGGCATGGGCCGGGTTGCGCTTTGAGCTGCGCTTCGGCCGCGCGGCGGCGGGCGGCGGAATCGGGCTTGGGTTTCATCGGCTGAGGGCGGTGAGATTCATGATGCATGGCGCGGGTTTTGTTTTTTGCCCGGGCTTTTGGTCGGCATTCCCCGGATGCTCAGGTGGGGTCATCATTCAACGTGGCGGCGTATTTTTTCAACTGGCGGTTCAGCCTGGCCTTGGCGCGCTGGCTGACGAGGATGGGCCGTTTAAATCCGCGGATCTGGACGTTCAGCTGGCCGTCGGGCGCGGTTTCCATGGCTTCGAGGTATTTCAAATTGATGAGGGTGTTGCGATGGACGCGAACGAACAGCTGTGCGGGCAGTTCGGTTTCCCATTGTTTCAGCGCCTTGCGCAGCATCATATGCTGGTCCTTGCCCCAGTAAGCGACGGAATACTCACTCTGGGCGTGGATGACTTTCACCTCGGAAAGCCGGAGCAGAACTTTGCGGCCGTTACTTTTGGCCAGGATGGAGGAGGACGGACTGACATCGGCGTCGGCGGGGGCAGGGGGGGCAGCCGGGCGGTCGACGGCGGCCGGCTGGCTGACGTTGGTGAGCCATTCCATCACCGCCGCGGGCCGTTCGGCCAGGTCGTTGAAAATGCCCGAAAAGATTTCGGCCGTCTTTGTTAACCGGCGCAGGTCTTTTATTCGTCTTTGCGCGCGCAGTCCGAGGCGCGCCGAGACCGCCGCCAGCACCTCCTCCAAGGCCGCCGGCTTGGACAGGAAATCATCGCCGCCGAGATTCATGCTTTGCCGGACCTGCTGGCGATCGCCGCAGGCGCTCAAAAAAACCACCGGGGTGTCTTGGAAATCCTCCTGCCGGCGCAACCCGGCAATCACCTCCAGCCCGTTCATGACGGGCATATCCAGATCGCAGATGACGAGGTCGGGAGGATTCGCCGCAGCGGCGGCCAGCCCCTTCCTCCCATCCGTGACCGAGGCGGTCTCGTAGCCGTGCTGGCTTAGTCCGGATTCCAGCATCGCATTCAGCTGCCGGTCATCATCAATGATCAGAATTCGTTGCTTGTTCATAGCCATGAGCTGCGGGTGCCGGTTAAAACAATCCTTCCGCGTTAACTGGTTGGACCCGTTGATTAGTAAGTGACCATAAGCGTCAGGGCCGCAATACTGAAGCATTCTTCAACCAACGAGCCTTTATCTGCAGTAAGCGATAGGAAACGGCCAGCCAAGGGGAAAAAGCTATTGTAGATGAGTCGAAAGGCGCAGCGCAGAAAATGCCGCCGGCCGGTCCGGTCCCGCCTCCCGAAAACCCCGAAACAGTCAAAGCTAATCGCTCATGCACACATTTGGTGCGCTTAATGCAAAAGCGTTGCGTTATAGCCAAGAGCGTGAAAGATGATCCGGAAGCCATTGATTAAAACCCTGCGGAACAAAATCCGGAAACCGATGAAACTGCCATGATTCAACTCAGCGATGATGTTTCCCCACTGCCAGCCCCGGCGGAAGCGCCGGTTCCGCTGGCAGTCCCCTCGGGAAAGCCGGCGGAAATCCTGGTGGTGGACGACACCCCGGCCAACCTGCAACTGCTGTCGGAAATTCTGGAAAAAGCCGGACACCTGCCGCGCCTGGTCAACCATGGCAAAGCCGCCCTGGCGTCCATTGCCCAGCGGCTGCCCCATTTGATTTTAATGGACGCGCGCATGCCGGACATGGACGGCTTTGCCGTTTGCGCAAAAATCAAGGCGGATCCGCTGACGCGGCACATCCCGGTGATCTTCATCAGCGCCTTCAGCGGGAACGGCGACCGGGTGAAGGCGTTTCAGGCGGGGTGCGTGGATTATGTGGCCAAACCCTTTCAAGTGGACGAGGTGCTGGCCCGGGTCAATGCCCATTTAAAAATCAACCAGTTGCAGACCGAGTTGGCCGCGCACAATGTGGATCTGGAAAAGCTGGTGGCGACCCGCACCGGCGAATTGACGGAGGCCCATCGCAAGCTGACGATTCTGGATCAGGCCAAAAGCGATTTTCTGGCCTTGATTGCCCACGAGTTGCGCACCCCGCTCAACGGCCTGTTCGGCTCCGCGGAGATGGCCTTCTTGAAAATCCCGAAGGATCCGTGGTCGTCGGAATTGAAAAGCATGTTCGAGGTCTCGCGGTGCCGGATCATCGAATTGATCGACCATGCCCAGCTGCTGACCTCGATGCAGGTCAGTGGCGGCGATTTTGCCAAAAATGTCTGCCAGCTGGACGACCTGCTCAAGGCGGCCCGCGATGAGTCCGCGGCCATCGAGTGGCCGGAAAATATTTATTTCACCCAGACCCCGACGGGGCTCGGTCAAGTCCTCGGCGACCCGGAGTTTCTGAAGCAGGCTTTGGTTTGCCTGATCCAAACCGCCGCCAAATTTTCCACCGGCCATGGCCGGGTGGAGATCGGCGGCTGCGGATTATCCGACAGCGTCGTGCTCACGATTGAAAGCAGCGGCCGGGGTATCCCGGAAGCGGCCCTCGCCCGGTTCTTCGAGGTGATGGCCCTGCATGATGCCGCCCTGGAGAATCTCGGTCTGGCACCCGCCGTGGCGGAGCGCATCATTTCCCTGCTGGGCGGGCAGGTGCAAGTCAGCAATCTCCGGCCCAATGGCATCCGTTTTCATATCTGGCTCCTGCGGCACCCGGGGGTGAACGGTGAGCCCCGTCCGCCGGTCATTTTCCCAAATCCGGCTGGGATGCCGGATTCAATTTGCTGATGGCTTTGTTTTAACCGTTCCAAGTTTTTCAGTTGTCAAGGAGGGCAGGGGAACCTTATCCGTCAGCCATGCACAGCCGACCTGAAACCCGGCCGGGCCCAGCACGCTTAAAATTGAATTGAGCCAAATTGCTGCCTGAGCTTTTGCACCCGGTCCCAGAGCCGGTCAGGCGCGCGGAACCGGGGCGGATGCCACCGCGGGCAGTGGCTCGAGGGGTAGGGTGAAAACAAACGAGGAACCCTTGCCCACCACACTCTCGGCCCAGATATCTCCCCCCATGATTTGCGTGAGCTTTTTGCAGATGGCCAGCCCCATGCCGGTGCCGGCATGACTGCGGGTGGACGAACTGTCGATTTGGCTGAAGGGCTTGAACAGGCGGGCCATTTTTTCAATCGGAATGCCCGGACCCGTGTCAATGACGCTAAAGCGCAGGAATGAGCCGCCATTTTTGCCCGTCCTGTCCGGGCCGACGTGAATCGTCACGGATGCCTCGGGATTAAACTTGACGGCATTGCTGATCAGATGGACCAGCACCTGTCCCAGCCGGGCCTCGTCGCACAGGATCATCGCCGGCACTTCGGTGGCAATTACCAGTTCCAGTTTGACCGTCCGCGCGACCCCGGAAATGCCGGCGTTCGCGGAACTCTTCAGGCAGGGCCGTAATTCCATCAGCCGGGGGGTCAGTGCGGACTTGCCGGAGTCGAGCGCTGAATATTCCAGGATGTTTTTGATGACCGCAAGCAAAGCATCGCCGCTCCGGGTGATGGTGTCCAAAAAACGCCTTTGCTTGTCCGTGAGCGGTGTCTCGGATAACAAACTGGAAAAACCAATCACCGCGTTCATCGGGGTGTAAAGTTCGTGGCTCATCACTCCCAAAAACTCGCTTTTCGCCCGGTTCGCCGCCTCGGCGACTTCCTTGGCCTGCCGCAATTCAAGCGCCGTCCGGTCGCGCTCCACTAGCAGGGCGTCCAGTTCCTCCACCCGTTGCGCCAGTTTCTGGTTCATCTCGGTGATTTTGTCCCGCGCCTGCTCCAGGCCTTCCCGGGCGCCGTCCAGGCCGGTCGCGCTCTGCGCGATTTCGCGCTGCAGCTCATTGAAGCTTTCCGCCATTTCGCTGAGTTCATCCCGCGAATTGATGGCCACCGGTTGATAATCGATCTGCGCGTGCGCCTGCGCGAGATTGCCTTTGCCCAGAGCGTCCATGGCGCGGGAAAAGTCCGCGAGCGTGCCGCTGGTCAGCCGCTTGGCCGACTTGGACACTTCCACCGCCGAGTGCGCAATCATCCCCGGCAGCACCAGCCCGACGGTGATGGTCAGCATGGCCACCGCCACGAAGAGATCCGCCAGCAGCGCCAGCAGCCAGGCCTCGTGCGTGTTGACATTGTGGACGGCAAACAGATAGCCAAACCCGTCCAGCACCAGCACGAGCAGCATGGCGCCGGTGAGTTTGATGTGCAGGGTCCGGGCAATGCCGGGCAGACCCTGCTTGCGCCGGTCGGAAAATTTCCGCCAGGCATAGAGCGCCGCGCCCGAATAGGCAAATGCCAGACCGACCAACACCGTGCCCAGCCCGAATTGCTGGAACCCCAGGACGCAGGAGACGCCCCAAACGATGGCCGCCAGCAAACCGATCGCAATGAATCCCCGCGGCGCGCGATATGGGCGCGCCATGGCGGGCTGATCCCGGCGCAGCAGCCACACGGCGACATTCGGCATGCCGATGCCGATCAAATAGGTGAAGTTGGCCGAGGCCACCAGCCAGATGGGATCCCCGATCAGCAGAAACCAGATGGCGAAACCGGCGGTCAGTAAGGTCGCCACCCACGGCGCATCCGTCCGCGAACGCCGGCCGAGAAACTCCGGCACCAGTCCGTCGTCTGCCAGTTGAGCCAGGGTGCGGGACGCCCCGGCCAGCGGCTGCAACGTCCCGTGAAACATGTTGAACATCATGAACCAGATGGCGGCCGCCTTGGCCAGACTGCCAAACACGGGCGCAAACGTCGGCCCGAGCACCTGGATTAAATCCTTCCCCATCGCCTCCGGTCCCAGCACCCCCAGCCAGACCACGGGCAGGATTAAAAAATAAACCGAGGCCATCAGGGCGCTGGCGTAGACCGCCCGTTTGACATTCTTTTCCGGATTAATCGTCTCCCCGACATGGCAGGTGGCGGCCTCAAAGGCCGGCGCGGCAAAGCCGATCAGATACAGTCCGGCCATCGCGCTGGACAGCGCGCCAAACCAGCCGGGAAACGGCAGCGTCAGATGAAACGTGGCGGCCTGGTGCCAGTCCACTTTTCCCGCCAGCACCGGCGCCAGCGCAGAAATAAACGCCAGGCTGGCGGAAACAGTCGCCATCGGCACGGCCAGCCGCCCCACCCAGCGCACCCCGGCCAGGTTCACCGCCGTGAAGGCGCAGACGATGCCGATCGCCATCACATTGACCGGCACCCCGGGCAGATACCATTCATGAATCGCCGCCGCCGATAGCAGCGCCGTCAAACCGCAGGTCGGCACCCAGCCCCACCAGTAACAAACACCCGTCAAATTTGCCAGGACCGGGCTGTAGGGTTTGAAAGCTTCCGCGCAGGTGGCCGAAATGCCGCCGATGCGGTTGGGATACATCAAGACCAGTTCCAGCCAGCCGGGCAGGGCCGCCCAGCTCAACAGCAGGCCGAGGATCAGCAGCGGCACGGCCGCGCTGCCCTGGCCGGTGATGGGCGCCTGACCCACAAACAAAGCGGCGAGGAGAAACAGGCTTTGATTGCTGCCGCCCATCGCCATGGCGGTGGTGCTCACCCAGCCGAGCACGCGCGGATGGGTGCGCCGCGGGGGGGCCGGTTCAGTCGTGTTTCTTTTTATCTGCGACATTTTTTAAGAAAAGTTTTTCAATAAAAGTATCAATTGCTACTTGGCTTGATGATTCGCTTTGGGTTTTGCAATGTTTACGCATTGCATTTACAGTGCATAAAAGCTGGCCGAGCGGGCTGGTAAATTTCCACTCGCCCGGTGGAAGCCCAAGCCCGGCCGCTGCCCGGCCGGCTCTGCCGCGTTGGCCGGGGCACGCCACCCGACTGCCCGCGGCAGCGGTCGTGGACAAATAGTGTTTTCATCGGATGCGATTGTTGCTGGTAGAGTGCCAATGCAATTGACATGCCATTTGCCTTCGTCGGCGGGCGGGAGGCGCGCGACACCAGAGGTGGCACTTTCGCAGCTCCGCCGAAAATGACGTGGGCTGAAGCCGGTTTCGGGTTCAATTGGCCAAAGATGGCGGTTGGAGGATTATTTGTCACGCTCGACCAGCCATTTTTTGAGGGCAGCTTCCGATTTTCCCGCCACCGCCTCCAGCGCGGCTTGCGCCGGACCGGATGTTGGCACGGCCGCGCCGAACGAAGTTTTGAGGTTGTGCACCAGGATCTGTTTTAGTTGCGGCAGGACGAACGGCTTGGGAAGAAAGTAATCCATTTTGGCCGCGAGGCAAAGTTCGCGATCGCCTTTCAGCGCGTTGGCTTGAGGGTGATGATGCGGGCGTGTTCCGTCTCCGGCGTCTGGCGTTCGGCTTCGCGCCGCGGGATTTCGCGCGTGGCGGCGAAGCCATCCATCGCCAGCGATTCGACCGACGATGTGGAACCCGCCTGGATCCAGAAGAAAACCAGGGCTGCGGAAAGGGCGGTCGCCAGCAAGCCCGCCGACAGCCCTCCGTAGAAAGCCGCCAACGTCACGGCGGGATAATAGAGCAGGAATGCGATACTCCGGCCGATGCCGATCAAGAGCAACTCCCGGAAAGTGCTGGCGACGGTGACGATGAGCGCCGCGATCAGCAGGCGTTGCCCGAGCGAGGATGGCTAATAAATCCACTTCACAACACCCATTTAGGGGTCAGATCGTTTTGGTTCATGATGCTTTTTCCGGGAGTGTCGCTCGGTTTTGAAACGGAACAGTCCATCTTTTAAACAGGTAGTTCGGCTGTCAGCAACCAATAAGCACGCAGCGTTGCCATATTTGCAGCAAGCGCGGGGTGAAGTCGCTTTGAGGCGAAGATATTTATCCCGCCAGTAATTCTCAGGCTCAGCCCGCTGTGACAGCAACTGCTTAACCGGCTAAGAAATCGCTTTTAGACCGGCGGATGATTTGCGGAATGATTTAAACAACGTCTCCTTGCAGAGACAAAAGCCAGCTGCTGGAAAAAAGGGGACGGGTAGTTTTCTTCGGATCAAATAGCGGCTCCGTTTCGTCGAATGCGGCGCGCGAAATCGGGCAGGGGGGGGCGGGAGAATTACTCTCGGGTCTAATATTTCGCCTAACATCGATGAATAATTTTGGATTGCTTTGCCTGATTCATTTTGGAATCATAAAAACTCGATGTTCAAAACCAAGCGGTTGATGAACGTCGATTCTGGTTGCGCGGTTAGCTCAGTGGTAGAGCATTACCTTGACACGGTAGGGGTCACAGGTTCGAACCCTGTATCGCGCACCATCCCCCCTTTACAAGCAAATCCCGTTTTGGCATAGTAAACACAGGCCTAAATCGACCTGTCGCCTATGTCCAACTCCGACCCGACCCAACCGGACTCACCCCTGACTGAACCACCCGTTGCCACGCCGTTGCCACGCGAACGGCCGGCCCATTCCCCCTCGCTGACCAAATGCCGCGTCCGGGATGAAATCCGCTGGCGCGTCCGCTGGCATGAAACCGGCCGCATCAAACGCAAGTTTTTCACCGGCCGCGAAGCCGCCGAAGCCTTCGTCACCCGCCTCCGCGGCGAGACCATCACCGCCCGCACCCGCCTCGCCGCGCTGCCCCAGGACGAACAGGAAACGCTCTGGCGCGCCTACACCAT
>TBL_comb47_HYPODRAFT_10001343_pt1 | contig 32017 bp, 27 predicted proteins | sample TroBogypolimnion_40_FD_10682 | JGI IMG/M metagenome (IMG submission 10682) | reverse complement strand
CCCTGAGGGGCTTGGCAGTCTCTGAGGCTTGCGGGGGGGGGTGGAGGGCTTGCCCGATCGAACTTGAAGCCCAAATCAACGTACGGTTTGAGGTCCGTAAAAGTACAGTGGAAGTGCCTCCACAATTTGTGGAAAGAGACACAATAAAAGCACAGCAAACATGATCAAAAAGACAAATGGCAGCGTGCCCCAAACCACGTCAATCAAATCGATGTCTGGGGCAATCTTATTGATGACAAAAATATTCAAACCCACAGGTGGATGGATGAGCCCCATCTCCATGATCACCGACATCACCACACCAAACCAAATCAAATCAAAACCTTGTGCGCGCAGAGGCGGCAAAATAATCGGGGCGGTCATCAAAATGATACTGACTGGGGGCAAGAAAAACCCAAGCACCACCACCATGAGCGCCACGGCCGTGAACAAAGTCCATTTGCTCAATTGCAGCCCCACAATCCATTCCGCCGTGCTTTGACTGATGTGCAAATAACTCATGACATAGGAGTAAAGCAAGGACATGCCGATGATCATCATGAGCATCGTTGCCTCTGAAAGTGAGCTCAAAAAAATCGGCTTCAAATCTGACACTCTCCAAGCGCCATAGACCACTGCGATGAGCAGCAAGGCCAAGGCAGCACCCAGGCCAGCCGTCTCAGAAGGCGTTGCAAAGCCACCATAAAGAGCAAACATGACACCGAGCAACAACACCAAAAAGGGAAGCACGCGTGGAATGGCGGCAAATTTTTGCGCCAACGTGTAATGATCCACTTGCAAAATACGCGAGGACACGCCCCCTGCATCGACCACCGCTTGCGCTCGTTTTTGCTCCCACTGAAAACGAAAGACACCATAAAGCGCGAATAAAACGACCAGCAAAATCCCCGGGCCAATGCCCGCCAAGAAAAGTCGGCCCAGCGACTGCTCCGCCGCCACAGCATACAAAATCAAGGTGACCGATGGAGGCAGCAAAATGCCAAGCGTGCCACCCGCGGCCACCAAACCTGCAGCCAATCGAGACGAATAGCCACGCTGCCTCATCTCAGGGATGGCCGAGCTACCAATGGCAGAACAGGTAGCAGCGCTCGAGCCAGCCATCGCCGCAAAAAGGCCGCACGCCAGCGTCACCGCAATACCGAGTCCGCCCGGTATTTTGCTCAACCAAATGTGCATCGCCGAATACAAGTCTCGACCGGCCTTGGACTTGCCAATGGCCGCACCTTTCAAGATGAACAAGGGAATGGTGAGCAGCGTGATGCTGGCCATCTCTTCATAGACGTTTTGCGCGACCGTATCAAGGGACGCATGGGGCATAAAGAAATACATGAACACCGTGGCCACCGAGCCCAACGCAAACGCAATGGGCATTCCAGAAAAAAGCACCAAACATGTTGATGCTCCAAATAGTAAACCGATTTGTAGTGTTGACATGAATACAGAGAATTATGAGCGCTTGAGAGCCTGGGCACTCAACACCTGAATGAATAAAACCAAGACCAAGAGACTCATGCCTACAGCCATGCTTCCATAGGGAATCCACAAAGGCGCGCCAAATGCCGAACCTGAAATTTGATTGTCCTCGATGGCTTCGAGCAACAAAGTCCAAGATTTCCAAGCAAAAAAACAGCAAAAAAGCAGTGACATCAAATCACTTAGCCAGCGTCGAACCCCGTCGGCCCGAGGGCTCAAGACTGCAGACAAAGCCTGGATGGCCACGTGGCCCCTTTGCTGCTGAACCCAGGCACAGGCCAAAAAGGTTGCTCCCACCAACAAAAAAATGGTGACCTCGTCTTGCCAATCGCTGGGGATTTTGAACAAATAGCGTGCCGTGGCCTCCCAACTGAGCACACAAGCGGCGACACCAATGGCCACGCTGCCCAAAAAAGCCGTCACTCGGTTCAAGACATTGAGGGCTTTGAGTAAAAAAGGCGCTCCCTCACGGCTCAATGGGTCGCTCGATGTCAGGTCTTGCATTGGCACCTCAGGTCATGTGACGGCTTGCGCCATTTTCAGAAAGCGGTCGCATTCTGCACTTCGGTTGGAAAAATCCAACCATGCTGATTTTTGAGCAACTTGGCGCCAACGATCAATGCAAGCATCGTCCATGTCAGCAATCTTGGCGCCGGCTTTTTTGTAGATATTGGCCACGTCAATGTCGTCTTCTTTGGCCATTTTGGTGGCAAAGCTCTCTAGCTCCAAACCCACTTCTACGATGGCCTTTTGCTGCGCTGCAGGCAAAGCATCAAACACCACTTTGGACATCAACAAAGGCTCAAACATGTACCAAAAACTGCGCTTTTGACCGGTGGTCAATGCTTTGGAGATTTCTTCCAATCGGAAAGAGATCAAAGAGGTCGATGAGGTCACGGCCGCATCAAGGGAGCCCGTTTGCATGGCTGGATAAATCTCGTTGGAAGGCACGCTCGAGATGATGCCGCCCGCTTCTTTGAGCATCAGATCCATTTCGCGCGATCCTCCGCGAATTTTGAGCCCCTTCACATCATCGGGATTGACGACCGGCGTGGAGCGAGACACCGTACCGCCAGCTTGCCAAATCCAAGTGATGATTTTGACACCCTTGGCTTCCAGGAGCTTGGTGAGTTCACGGCCAATTTCAGCTTTTTTCCAAGCAAAACCTTGCTCATAGGAGGTGACCATGCAAGGCATCAAGCCAATGTTGACCTCTTGCACTTCCCCGCCCGCATAGGCCAAGGGATAGAGGGTCAAGTCAAGTGCGGCTTTCCTCACCGCAGAAAACTGGGCCACGGTTTTCAAAAGCGAGGAGCCCGGATAAATCTCAAACTTCAAGGCCCCAGCGGTGCGTTTTTCCACGTCCTGGGCAAATTTTCTGGCCAATCGGTCTCTAAAGTCACCCTTGTCAATCGTGCCACCGGGAAATTGGTGGGAAATTTTCAGCACTTTGGCCTCTGCCGCCTGGGCCAAACCGCCGACACTCAAAACACCAGAGGCACAAACAGCCGAAGCTGATTGCAATAAGGTACGTCGCTGAATCATAAAATTTTCTCCTTTGATTAGACTGGTACTTTCCAGACTACTGCAATTTCACTCCATTGGGTAGGGGTGAATTACCACTTCACTTAAAGAGCTTGATCGATCGATGAGACAGATCAATCAGAAGGTTTTCCAAGCAAAATATACAGGGCTTAAAAGACACCTTTTTGCGCAAATTACCAAGCATGAGCAAGGTTGTCAGGGAATGAGCCCTCTTTGACCGCTTTAACGTATGCTTTCATGGCCGACAGTATGCCATCTTGGTCCACCATGAAATTTCGAACAAACTTTGGCATTTTACCCAAGTTCATCCCGAGCATGTCGTGCATCACCAAAACCTGCCCCGCGGTGCCGCTGCCCGCACCAATTCCAATGGTGGCGCAGCGTAACAAGGCCTGGGTGATTTGAGCTGCGAGCACATGCGGCACCATCTCAAGCACCATCAAGCTTGCCCCAGCTTCCTCGAGGGACTTTGCATGATCAATCAATATTTTGGCGCTGTCGGCGTCTTTGCCTTGAACGCGGTAACCACCCAGCGCAAACACTGTTTGCGGCGTGAGTCCCAAATGGGCGCACACTGGAATTCCACGCTCGACCAAGAAAGCCACAATCTCGCTGGTCCATCCGCCACCTTCGAGTTTGACCATGTGAGCGCCGGCCCTCATCAAGGCACTGGCCGATCGAATTGCCTGCTCAGACGATTCTTGGTAGGTGCCAAAAGGCAAGTCGGCAATCAACCAGGCTCCACCTTGACTTCTTCTAAGACCGCGCGAGACGCATTGGGTGTGGTAACAAATGTCTTCCATGGTGACGCCCAGCGTGCTCTCGCTTCCTTGGCAGACCATCCCCAAGGAGTCCCCAACAAGCAAAGAGTCCACCCCCGCCACCTCGGCCATGGCGGCAAAGGTTGCGTCGTAGGCCGTGAGCATGGTGATTTTTTCTCCGCTGGCGTGCATCTGCGCCAATCGAGGCAGATTCACAGCTTTTCGCTTGACGAGGGGTGCGTCAGGCGGGAAAGAGCCATAGGCGGAAAAATCTTTTGCAGAAATGGGTTGTGTCACAGGCAAGTGGGAGAGTTTGTTGGGATTTTAACAGTGCGAAGTCCTTGCCAGAGTTTGCCACAAAGAGCGCACCGATGGATACGGGCCAATCTCGCGATGGCCCGGTTTTTAACCGTTGACTGTTTTATCCACAAACCCTTTGGATCACGGCCAAAAGAGCCTTGCATCCACAAGGCTCAAGGCCGCCCAACAAGCCTAGAGGGCTGCACAATTTGAAATCAAACGGTTTGAGCCGCTTTTTGAAAACTGTCAATCTTGTCAAAATTGAGATACTTGTAAATGTTGGCTGAATTTTGATTGATCGCACCCACATTGCTCAAATACTCTTCACGCGTGGGGATGCGTCCGAGCTTGGAGCAAGTGGCGGCCAACTCAGCAGAGCCCAAATACACAAAGGTATTTTTCCCCAACCGGTTGGGGAAATTGCGCGTGCTCGTAGACATCACCGTGGCGCCCTCCTTTACCTGGGCTTGGTTGCCCATGCACAAAGAGCATCCAGGCATTTCCATGCGAGCGCCAGCAGCGCCAAATACACCGTAGTGGCCTTCTTCGGTGAGTTGGTCCTTGTCCATTTTGGTCGGAGGCGCCATCCAAAGTTTGACGGGGATGTCGTGCAAGCCCTCCAAAACTTTGGAGGCAGCTCTGAAGTGACCAATATTGGTCATGCACGAGCCAATGAAGACCTCATCGATCTTGGAGCCCGCCACATCGGACAATGTTTTTGCATCATCTGGATCGTTGGGGCAACACACGATGGGCTCGGTGATCTCGGACATGTCGATTTCAATGACTGCCGTGTACTGCGCATCCGCATCGGCGCTCAACAACTGGGGATTGGCCAACCAATCCTCCATGGACTTGATACGACGGCGCAAAGTGCGAGCATCGCTGTAGCCTTGGGCAATCAAATTTTTGAGCAGCACAATATTGCTGTTCAAGTATTCAATCACAGGCTCCTTGGATAAATGCACGGTGCAGCCCGCTGAGCTGCGCTCGGCAGAAGCATCGGCCAACTCAAAAGCTTGCTCGACTTTGAGCTCAGACAAGCCTTCGATTTCCAAGATGCGACCGGAAAACACATTCTTCTTGTTCTTTTTCTCGACCGTCAAATGGCCTTGCTTGATGGCGTACAAAGGAATGGCATGCACCAAGTCACGCAGGGTGACGCCAGGCTGCATCTTGCCTTTGAAGCGCACCAGTACCGACTCAGGCATATCAAGCGGCATGACACCCGTGGCGGCGGCAAAAGCCACCAAGCCAGAGCCCGCAGGAAAGCTCAAGCCAATGGGGAAACGGGTATGTGAGTCAGCCCCGGTGCCCACCGTGTCAGGCAACAACATGCGGTTTAACCAGGAGTGAATGATGCCGTCGCCAGGCTTCAAGGAGACGCCGCCGCGTGTGCTCATGAAATCGGGCAACTCATGCTGGGTGAGCACATCCACGGGCTTGGGGTAAGCCGCGGTGTGACAAAACGACTGCATGACCAAATCGGCACTGAAGCCCAAACAGGCCAAGTCTTTCAATTCGTCACGGGTCATGGGTCCAGTGGTGTCTTGTGAGCCCACCGACATCATGCGCGGCTCGCAATAGGTTCCTGGCAACACGCCTTTGCCTTCAGGCAAGCCACAAGCACGACCGACGATTTTTTGTGCAAGCGTGAAACCCGTCTTCAAAGCCTCTGGGGGACTGGGCAATCTGAACTGGGTGGACGCTGGCAGCCCCAATGCTTCTCGTGCTTTGGCGGTCAAAGATCGACCAATGATGAGAGGAATGCGCCCGCCGGCTCGAACTTCATCAAAAAGCACATCGCTTTTGATGTGAAACTCAGCGATGACCTTGCCGTCTTTGAGCGCTTTTCCTTCAAAAGGGCGCAACTCAATTTCGTCGCCCATGTTCATTTGGCTCACATCGAGCTCAATGGGCAAAGCGCCCGAGTCTTCCATGGTGTTGTAGAAAATAGGGGCAATTTTGTTGCCCAAACACACCCCACCAAAACGCTTGTTGGGCACAAAGGGGATGTCTTCGCCGGTGAACCACAGCACCGAGTTGGTCGCAGATTTGCGACTCGAACCCGTTCCCACCACATCGCCAACATAGGCCACCAAATGGCCTCTGGCGCGCAAATCTTCAATGAATTTGATGGGCCCGCGTTTGCCGTCCTCTTCAGGTGTGATGCCATCGCGTTTGTTTTTGAGCATGGCCAAGGCATGCAAGGGGATGTCGGGGCGACTCCACGCATCGGGGGCAGGTGACAAGTCATCGGTATTGGTCTCGCCCGTCACTTTGAAGACGGTGAGTTTGATGCTCTTGGCCAACTCAGGGTGGCGGGTAAACCATTCCGCTTCGGCCCATGACTTCACCACCTCTTTGGCGTAGGCGTTGCCGTGTTCGGCTTTCTCTTGGACATCATGGAATTGATCAAACATCAACAAGGTGAATTTGAGGGCATTGGCCGCTTCTTGGGCAACTGGCGCTTCTTTGTCATCCAATAGGTCAATCAAGGGTGAGAGGTTGTAGCCCCCGAGCATGGTGCCGAGCAAATGGGTGGCCGCTTGACGGCTCAAAAGTGGTGTCACTTCAGTGCCTTTGCTCACTTGCGCCAAATAGGCAGCCTTGACCTTGGCCGCATCGTCCACACCCGCGGGAACGCGGTAGGTCATCAAATTGACCAACTCGGCTTCTTCGCCCTTGGGGGGATTTTTAAACAAGGCCACCAGCTCAGTGGTTTGCTGAACTGACAAGGGCAAGGGAGGAATTCCCAGGGCCAGTCTTTCACTGGCGAGTTCACGATAAGCTTTCAACATTTTGATCTCCTAGTTAACAACATTGATGGTGTATTGGCTCTCCCCCTTGGGCGCCAGCAAATGCTGGGGAGGGTGAAGTTTTTGGTTTCTGGCTTCTTGAACTTGACTTGGACTTTGGCAGTCATCGACCAAGCGCTGTCCGAGTTTGCTGTTCAAGAGCATGGATTTGTTGGACAACTGGATCCATTTCATCCCCGCCTTGGGGTCTTCAAGCATGATGGCACCGGTTTGCGAGACCATGGGCACCATGCTGTAGACATGCCCCTTCAGGATCAAGTCGTAATGACCCATTTCACTGGACACTTCTCGCAAATCAATCGACTGGCCGAGCTCACAGGGGAAATGTCCGGTCTGAATTTGCGAGGCAATGGCCATCAAGGGGTCACCGCCTTGTTTTAAATTTTGGCTTTGCGCTTGATTTTGCATTGGGTTTGAACCATTGGCAGCAGGCGCTGTCACCACCACATGGGTCACTGGTGTGTAGGTCAAAACACTGGCGGTGTTGGCTGCCGTGTCCACCGACCCGGGCTGTTTGTAACTTAAAGGGGCGCCAATGGGTGACGCCGCCAGGGTCGGGGATGCTGGGGGGGGCACCATGGATGCCGAACTCGGGTCATAAGGCTTGGCCAAACCCAGCTCATATGCGTTGGGGATGTGAGCCAAAGGCGCCGGCGCGACTGGACTCGACTTTTTGGCCAGCGTTTTAGGTGTTTTTTGGGCAGGCCGATGGGACACGCTGCGATCAACCGAACTCTCCAATGCATGGACCGGTATGGACAAAGGCACTTGCGATAAAGACCCCTGTGAAAAAAGAGCCGCAAGCCATCCACATGCCCAAAGCAACGGGCTTAGCGTCAGGGCTTGAGGCGGTTTCGCAATACTGCTCATGCAGACACCCTCGGGTTAGGCAAGGACTCAAAAAAGACCCTGACCTCTCGGGGCAAGGTGCGGGCCGTGTCATGTGCGCGCTCGAGAAGCTGCCAATAATAACGATAACTCGCACGGTCATGCAAACGACCCTCATGCCGAATGGGCCCCCAATCGGCCTCTTGGGCTGCCAACAAAATGGCACCGGCCTCTTGAATGGCATCTTGCGAGGGCGACATGGCCTCGATGATGGGCTCAATTTGCGAGGGGTGGATGCTCCACATGCGGGTGTAGCCCAGAAGGTTGTGGGCATCGGCCGCACTTCGGGCAATGGAGTCGAGGTCATTGATCTCGGTCACCACTCCGTGTGCAGGGGTCTTGCCATGGGCGTGACAAGCACTGGCAATTTCCAATTTGGCCCGAACAATCAAGGGATGCTCAAATTGCCCCTTCATGGTCATCCCCCATGCGGGAATGGCCCCAGCATGGGACGACACAAAATCCATCAACCCAAAACTCAAAGACTCAACTCTGGGGTGCGCGGCGATGTCAAAAGCTTGTTGCACGGCCTGAGGCGACTCAATGAGGGCATGGATGGGCAAGTGATGCGCGCCCACCCGATCCAGGACCAACACCACCTTTTGAATGTCCTTGACGTGCTCAACTTTGGGGATCATCACGTGGCTCATCAACGAACCGACACGGCCCACAATCAGCTCAACATCTTGTTCAAAATGCGGGTGATCCACCGCATGGAGGCGAGCAGCCACTCGTGCTTTGGGAACACGCTTGGCAATCAACTCACTCACCAGCTGCGCGTGATCGCGCTCGCCGCCCACTTGCGCACCATCCTCACAATCCAAGGTGACATCAAAGACACAGGTCCCAAGGGCCTCAATCATCTGTGACTGCATCAGCAAGCTCTTTTCCATGCGTGCAAGCACCCCGCTGTAGTGGTCGCACACAGGCAACCGAACACGGGCGGCCTGTGCACCCAACAGCACGTCGCGGGGGTGACTCATGGTAGTAGCCATAAATGGGCGAGCATGGCTTTTTGTGGACCGATCAAAATTAAAGCATCAGCCTCAAATCAAATGGGCCACACCGGCTTGCTCGTCTTGCAGCTCTTTGAGCGTTTTGTTGATGCAAGTCTGGCTGAATTCGTCAATGGGCAAATTCTCAACCACATGGTATTTCCCGCCTTCACATGTCACGGGAAAGCCAAACATGGTGTCCTTGGGGATGCCATACCAGCCGTGCGATGGAATACCCATGGTGACCCAGTGACCGTTGGTGCCCAGGGCCCAGTCGTGCATGTGATCAATGGCCGCATTGGCCGCCGAGGCCGCCGAAGACAATCCACGTGCATCAATGATGGCCGCACCACGTTTGCCCACCGTTGGCAAGAACACATTGGCATTCCATTCTTGGTCATTGATCATGTCTTTGACCGGCTTGCCAGCGACCGTGGCAAAACGGTAGTCGGCATACATGCTGGGGGAATGGTTGCCCCATACGCACAATTTTTCAATGTCCCCCACGGCATGGCCGGTTTTGAGGGCCACTTGGCTTTTCGCACGGTTGTGATCCAAACGCAGCATGGCGGTGAAATTTTCGCGGGGCAAATCGGGCGCACTCTTCATGGCGATGTAGGCATTGGTGTTGGCGGGGTTGCCCACCACCAAGACGCGAACGTCTCTTGACGCACTGGCGTTCAAGGCTTTGCCTTGGGCTGTAAAAATTTGCGCATTGGCAGCCAACAAATCCGCACGCTCCATGCCAGGCCCGCGTGGGCGAGCACCCACGAGCAAGGCGTAGTCGGTGTCTTTGAAGGCTTGGATCGGGTTGTCATAGGCGTGCATATTGGCCAACAAGGGAAATGCACAGTCTTCAAGTTCCATCATGACGCCCTTGAGCGCTTTTTGCGCCTTTTCGTCAGGAATTTCCAAAAGTTGCAAAACCACAGGTTGATCACGCCCCAGCATGGCGCCTGAAGCAATGCGAAACAACAAAGCATATCCAATTTGACCCGCTGCTCCAGTCACCGCAACGTGCACAGGCTTTTTACTCATGAGATCACTCCAATTGAAGAAAAAAAAGAAATTTTGACCTGATGGTCTTAACCCTTGAGTGTAACGCCAAAAGGCCCACGCGGGGCTCTTATGTCTTATAGAAGACTGAGATTACAATGCACAGATGCCAAGCCGCCTGTTCTATCCAAGCGGCGCGAGAGAAAACTCGATTTTGTCCCACCTTTGACCATGACCGTCCACACCAACACGAACGCCAGCGCCGACAGCCTATTGCAAGCCGTGCCCGGCAAGCGCGATGGGGGCCAGCCCGTGAGAGACGACCTGGCGCAAAAGGCCCAGCCGAAAAACAACTTGTCGACAGCTGCGGCCTCCCAGCTCGGGGAGTTGTTGGCCACACAGCCCCAAACCATCCCCTCCTTTAGCCCGCTTTACCAACAAATCAAAGCCTTGATCTTGCAAAGCTTGAAGGCGGGTGAGTGGCGTCCTGCCGAGCCGATTCCAAGTGAGACAGAGTTGGCCGCACGTTATCAAGTCAGCCAAGGCACGGTTAGAAAGGCCATCGACGAATTGGCGATGGAGAATTTGCTCATCAGAAAACAAGGGGTTGGCACCTTCGTGGCGACCCATCACGAGGAGCGGGTTCAATACCGGTTTTTAAAATTGGTCCCCGACGGCCAAAACCCTCTCAACCCACCCAGTGCACCCCCGAGTCGCCACATTTTGTGGTGCAAACGGGCCAAAGCAAGCGCGCTGGTCGCTCAAAATTTGAACTTAAAACAAGGAGACGGGGTTGTGCACATTCGACGGATTTTGTCGTTTGATGAAAAGGCCACCATTTTGGAGGATCTTTTTTTGCCGCTCAATCCATTCAAAGGCCTCAACGCCGAGGAGCTCAGACTCTACCCGGGGCCGACGTATGCTCTTTTTGAAACCACCTACGGCGTTCGCATGGTCAAAGCGCGCGAGAAAATTCGAGCCGTGAGCGCCAGTGCAAAAGACGCACAGCTTTTGCAAGTGCCTGTGGGAAGCGCCTTGCTAAGCGTGCAGCGTGTGGCTTACACCTACCAAGACATCCCCATGGAGTTGCGCAATGCGGTTTATCGCACCGATCACCACCACTACCAAAACGAACTGAACTAATTCAAAAGAATTCAAAAAACAAAAATCAGCCTCACACTATTTTTATTTTTAAAGCCTTTTGCACCCCATGGATCCATTTCATATTGCATTGCAATAGAATTTTGGAATCTGCAGGGACTTGACTTTCAATTCCAGCAAAAAACGAGAAAGAGCTTATTTATGACCGAGATTGCCAAAAAACGTCCCGTCTTCAGGAACATCAATGCCTTGAAAGACTTGCCCACCTACCGCTTACCCGTTGCCGGTTGGGTGTCAATTTTGCACCGAGTGAGCGGTGCCGTGATGTTCTTGCTGCTGCCAGTGATCATCTGGCTCTTTGACACCTCGGTGTCTTCAGAGATCTCCTTTTCACGTTTTTCATCGGTCTTTCAAATTGGCGTTGGATTGATTCCAGCGTGGCTCGTGAAATTGGTGGTCTTGGGGCTCATTTGGTCCTACTTGCACCATTTGTGCGCGGGTGTTCGCCATCTTTATATGGACACCCACCATGCGGTGGACAAGACTTTTGGGCATCAAAGTGCCGTGGTGACCTTGGTGTTGAGCCTGGGACTCACTGTGATCCTTGGGGCCAAGCTTTTTGGCTTGTATTGAGACCCTCGNGCTTCAGCACCCCTTATTTTTAAGTTTTCAGGAGAGTTAGACATGTCAGTCAATTTCGGATCAAAACGCATCGTCGTCGGTGCCCATTACGGCTTGAGGGACTGGTTGGCGCAACGGGTCACAGCGGCCATCATGGCCTTGTTCACTTTGCTGCTGCTCGCCCAGGTGATTCTCACCAAAGGCGACATCGGTTACGACAAGTGGGCCGGCATTTTCAGTAGCCAGTGGATGAAAGCAATCACTTTTACCGTGATCTTGTCTTTGGCGTACCACGCTTGGGTGGGCATGCGAGACATTTGGATGGACTACGTCCAGCCTGTGGGAATCCGCTTGGTTTTGCAAATTTTTACCCTGGTTTGGCTCATTGCATGCATGGGCTGGGCAATTCAAGTTCTCTGGAGACTTTAAGTTATGAATTCAACACATTCAATGGTTCAGCGCAAATTTGACGTTGTCATTGTGGGCGCGGGCGGCTCAGGCATGCGCGCCTCTCTTCAACTCGCGCGCGCGGGTCTCAATGTGGCCGTGCTCTCCAAAGTCTTCCCCACTCGATCACACACGGTGGCAGCACAAGGTGGCATTGGCGCCTCTTTGGGCAACATGTCTGAGGACAATTGGCACTATCACTTTTACGATACCGTCAAGGGCTCAGACTGGCTCGGCGACCAAGATGCAATTGAGTTCATGTGCCGCGAGGCCCCCCATGCGGTCTACGACTTGGAACACATGGGCATGCCCTTCGATCGCAACGCCGATGGCACCATTTACCAACGCCCTTTTGGTGGACACACTGCCAATTATGGCGAAAAGCCTGTTCAGCGCGCTTGTGCTGCGGCCGACCGCACGGGCCACGCCATGCTGCACACCCTTTACCAACAAAACGTGCAAGCCAAAACCAGCTTTTTTGTCGAATGGATGGCCCTCGATATCATCCGTGACCAAGAGGGTGATGTCGTGGGCGTTACCGCTCTGGAGATGGAAACAGGCGAGATGTACATCTTGCAAGCCAAAACAGTGCTGTTGGCCACGGGTGGCGCAGGTCGCATCTTCAAAGCCTCAACCAACGCCTTCATCAACACCGGAGACGGCCTTGGCATGGCCGCACGCGCAGGCATTCCTTTGGAAGACATGGAGTTTTGGCAATTTCACCCCACCGGTGTTGCCGGTGCAGGCGTGCTCCTCACCGAAGGCTGCCGTGGAGAAGGTGCCATTTTGCTCAATTCCAACGGCGAGCGCTTCATGGAGCGTTACGCGCCGACGCTCAAAGACTTGGCGCCCCGCGACTTTGTGTCTCGCTCGATGGACCAAGAAATCAAAGAGGGCCGAGGCTGCGGCCCCAACAAAGACTATGTGCTCTTGAAGCTCGACCACTTGGGTGCCGAGACCATCATGAAGCGATTGCCTTCGGTGTATGAGATTGGACTCAATTTCGCCAACGTCGACATCACCAAAGAGGCCATTCCTGTCGTTCCCACCATTCATTACCAAATGGGGGGCATTCCCACCAACATCCATGGCCAAGTCGTCACCCAATCGGGCAACAACCACAATGAGCCCGTTCAAGGCCTTTATGCCGTGGGCGAGTGCTCCTGCGTCTCGGTGCACGGTGCCAACCGCTTGGGTACGAACTCCTTGCTTGACCTCTTGGTGTTTGGCCGCGCAGCGGGCAACCACATCATTGAGTCTCACCGCAACACCAAAAACCACAAACCCCTGCCCAAGGACGCAGCAGACCTCACCCGCTCGCGCGTGGCCCGTTTAGAAGCCAACACCAATGGCGAGTACGCCCAAGTGGTGGCCGACGATATTCGCTCGGCCATGCAAGAGCATGCGGGTGTTTTCCGCACCCAAGCGGTCATGGACGAAGGCGTGCACAAAATCGCAGAGCTCAGGGAACGCACCCAGCACATTGGCCTCAAAGATCACTCCAAAGTTTTCAACACGGCCCGCATCGAGGCTTTGGAAGTGGACAATTTGATTGAATGCGCACAGTCCACCATGGTCTCTGCCGCTGCTCGCCATGAAAGCCGTGGCGCGCACACGGTGGACGACTATGCCGACAGTCCCGCCCACCCCAACGGCAGAAACGACGAAGAGTGGCTCAAACACAGTTTGTGGTACTCAGAGGGCAACCGCCTGAGCTACAAGCCCGTCAACATGAAGCCCCTCACTGTTGAGAGCATTGAGCTCAAAGTTCGCACCTTCTAAATCCACCGACTTCTCAACGACTGCCCACTGGAGCCCTCTATGCAAACCCGTACCTTTCAGATCTACCGCTACGATCCAGACAAAGACGCCAAACCCTACATGCAGACCATCCAAATCGAGCTCGATGGGCATGAGCGCATGCTGCTCGATGTGCTCATGAAGCTCAAGCAACTCGATCCCAGTATTTCCTTTCGCCGCTCTTGCCGCGAAGGCGTCTGTGGCTCAGATGCGATGAACATCAACGGCAAGAATGGACTGGCCTGCCTCACCAACATGCTGAGCTTGCCCCAAACCATTGTGCTCAAACCCTTGCCCGGGCTGCCCGTGGTTCGCGACTTGATTGTGGACATGACGCAGTTTTTCAAGCAATACCATTCCATCAAGCCCTATTTGGTCAACGACACGATACCCCCAGAGAAGGAGCGCTTACAGTCCCCTGAAGAGCGCGACGAGCTCAATGGCCTTTACGAGTGCATTTTGTGTGCGAGCTGCTCCACGAGCTGCCCCTCGTTTTGGTGGAACCCTGACAAATTCGTCGGCCCCGCTGGTCTCTTGCAAGCCTACCGTTTCATTGCCGACAGCCGCGATCAAGCCACTGGCGAGCGCTTGGACAACCTCGAAGATCCCTATCGACTCTTTCGCTGTCACACCATCATGAACTGTGTGGACGTGTGCCCCAAGGGCTTGAACCCCACACAGGCCATTGGCAAGATCAAAGAGCTGATGGTTCGTCGGGCCATTTAATAGTTCCCAATAAACTGTCCGCCCTTTTGACATGAACGTGATCGACAACTTCTTGCAAGACTTGGACCCGAAAGCACCCTTGGGTATTCGGGAATTCAGCAAGTTGCGCTGGCGCTGTCGGCGTGGTCTACTCGAAAACGACTTGATGATCCAAGCTTTTTTTGAGCAACACTCACAAAACTTGACTGTTTCACAGGCCCAAGCTTTGTATGATTTAATGGATCTGTCTGACAATGACTTGTTGGATTTGTTACTCAAAAGAAATGATCTTGAAGCCTCGTTTTTCACACCTGAGCGACACCAAATTTTGAGCATGCTCAGGCGCTAAATTGTTTCAGGCCCAAGGTTTGGGCGCCCCCAATAGACAAAGGAAAATGCAATCATGAACCTCGCCAATTACAAAGCCACACTGTCCTTCGGCAACGGTGCGCCCAACATCGAGATGCCGGTCTACCACGGCACGATTGGCCCCGACGTCATCGATATTCGCAAACTCTATGGTCAGTCGGGCATGTTCACCTACGATCCTGGTTTTTTGTCCACGGCGGCGTGCGAATCGGCCATCACCTACATTGATGGCGACAAGGGCGAGTTGCTCTACCGTGGTTACCCCATTGAGCAGTTGGCCACCGATTGCAACTTCATGGAAACATGCTATTTGTTGCTCAACGGCAACTTGCCCAACGCCACCGAAAAGCACGAATTCTCACATTTGGTGACCCAGCACACCATGGTCAACGAGCAGATGCATTTCTTTTTGCGCGGCTTCAGACGCGACGCCCACCCCATGGCCGTGATGACCGGCTTGGTGGGAGCCCTCTCGGCTTTTTACCATGACAGCACCGACATCAACAACCCTGAGCACCGCGCCATCTCCGCCATTCGACTCATTGCCAAAATGCCCACCTTGGTCGCGATGGCCTATAAATACAGCATCGGTCAGCCTCATCTCTACCCCAGAAACGACTTGAGCTACGCGGGCAACTTTTTGCGCATGATGTTTGGCAACCCTTGCGAGGACTATGTTGTCAACCCCGTGCTCGAACGTGCTTTGGACCGAATCTTCATCTTGCATGCAGACCACGAGCAAAATGCCTCCACCTCAACCGTGCGCTTGTGTGGATCTTCGGGCACCAACCCCTTTGCTGCCATTGCCGCAGGGGTGGCATGCCTGTGGGGCCCGGCCCACGGCGGCGCCAACGAAGCGTGCTTGAACATGCTTGGTCAATTGCAAGCGGCCGGCGGCTTGGCCAAAGTGGGCGAATTCATGGAGCAAGTCAAGGACAAAAACTCCGGCGTCAAGCTCATGGGCTTTGGTCACCGGGTTTACAAAAACTACGACCCCCGCGCCAAACTCATGCAAGAAACCTGCAACGAGGTCTTGTCTGAGTTGGGCCTAGAGAACGACCCCTTGTTTAAATTGGCCAAAGCGGTTGAGAAAATCGCCTTGGAGGACGACTACTTCGTGCAAAGAAAACTTTACCCCAACGTGGACTTCTATTCTGGCATCGTGCAGCGCGCCATTGGCGTGCCGGTCAACATGTTCACCGGCATCTTTGCCTTGGCCAGAACGGTGGGATGGATTGCTCAGCTGAACGAAATGATTGCCGACCCCGAGTACAAAATTGGCCGTCCTCGCCAGCTCTTTACCGGAGCCGTGCGCCGTGATGTCCCACCCATTGCCAAGCGATAATTAAACGATTGGTTTTTAGGCTTGCTGAGGGCTTTCTTGGCTCCAGAGAGCGACCCCGAGGTTTCGGGGTCGCTTTTTTTTGAGTCATCCTCTCTCACCTCCCCTAGAAAACCCATCACAAATATTAGCGATCTCAAAGCAAAGCTTGCCGCTTAGCGCCTAAAATAAACCTCTTATCTTTTGCGCAGGAAAGAAAAACAATCATGGGACTCACGCTTTACGACAAAATTTGGAACGAACACGTGGTTCACAGTGAAGAAGACGGCACAGCAGTCCTCTACATTGATCGCCATTTGGTCCATGAAGTCACCTCACCCCAAGCCTACGAGGGGCTCAGGCAAGCGCATCGGCCGGTCTGGCGTATCAGCTCGGTAGTGGCCACAGCCGACCACAACACGCCCACCACCGGTTGGGAGTTGGGCTACGACGGCATCACCGACCCCATCAGCAAAGAGCAAGTCACCACCTTGGACGACAACATCAAGGAGTACGGTGCAGCGGCTTACTTTCCTTTTCTCTCCAAGCGACAAGGCATTGTGCATGTGATTGGCCCAGAAAACGGCGCCGTTTTACCAGGCATGACCGTTGTTTGTGGCGACTCGCACACTTCCACGCATGGCGCCTTTGGCGCCTTGGCACACGGCATCGGCACGAGTGAAGTCGAGCACGTGCTCGCCACGCAAACCTTGTTGGCCAAAAAGGCCAAGAACATGCTGGTTCGAGTCAATGGCAATTTGGCCAAAGGTTGCACAGCCAAAGACGTGGTGCTCGCCATCATTGGTCGAATTGGAACGGCGGGTGGCACGGGCCACACGATTGAATTCGCTGGCAGCGTCATCCGTGGCTTGTCCATGGAGGGGCGCATGACCCTGTGCAACATGGCCATTGAAGCCGGCGCCCGCGCGGGTTTGGTGGCGGTGGATGAAAAAACACTGGCCTACACCAAGGACCGGCTTTTGTCGCCCAAAGGGGTGGAGTGGGACTTGGCGGCGAGTTACTGGAAGACTTTGCACTCGGACGAGGATGCCCATTTTGATACCGTGGTGGACTTGGACGGCAGCGCCATCGCACCGCACGTGACTTGGGGCACGTCGCCCGAGATGGTGCTCGATATTCTCGCCACCGTGCCCGATCCTGACAAAGAGCGCGATCCGGCCAAACGCCTGGCCATTGAGCGCGCTTTGGTCTACATGGGGCTCGAACCGGGTAAACCCATAGCCGATATCCATGTGGACAAAGTCTTCATTGGGTCGTGCACGAACTCTCGCATTGAAGACATGCGAGACGCGGCAAGGGTGGTCAAACACATCGGTCAAAAAGTGGCCAAAAACGTCAAGCTCGCCTTGGTGGTCCCAGGGTCCGGCTTGGTGAAGGAACAAGCCGAGCGTGAGGGCTTGGATGTGATCTTCAAAGCCGCAGGATTTGAGTGGCGCGAGCCCGGCTGCTCCATGTGCTTGGCCATGAACGCCGACAAGCTCGAACCCCAGGAGCGTTGTGCCTCCACGAGCAACCGCAATTTCGAGGGTCGCCAAGGCGCGGGGGGGCGCACCCATTTGGTCTCACCCGCCATGGCGGCGGCGGCGGCCATCCACGGACATTTCGTGGACATTCGTCAGTTTTCCTGATCCACTTAAAAAAAGAACAAGGACACGACCATGCAAAAATTCACACTGCACAAGGGGCTGGTTGCCCCAATGGACCGAGACAATGTCGACACCGATGCCATCATCCCCAAACAATTTCTAAAATCCATCAAGAAAACGGGGTTTGGCCCCAATTTGTTTGACGAATGGCGCTATCTCGACCACGGCGAGCCTGGCCAAGACCCCAAGAGCCGCAAGAGCAATCCAGATTTTGTCTTGAACTTGCCACGCTACCAAGGGGCTTCGATTTTGCTTGCCCGCAAGAACTTTGGCTGCGGCTCATCGAGGGAGCACGCCCCATGGGCGATCGACCAATTTGGTTTTCGCTCGATTTTGGCGCCGAGTTACGCTGATATTTTTTTCAACAATTGCTTTAAAAATGGCTTATTGCCCATCGTCTTGTCCGAACGTGTCATTGACCACTTGTTTGCTCAGGTCGCGGGCTTTGTGGGCTTTGAGCTCACCATCGACTTGGTCTCTCAAGTGGTATTGGCACCCGACGGTGAGTCCTACCCATTTGACGTTCAAGCCTTTCGCAAGCACTGCTTGATCAATGGACTCGACGACATCGGACTCACACTCACCCACGCCCAAAAAATCCGTGACTTTGAATCGCATCGTCTGACCACCCAACCTTGGCTGGCGCATACACTGAGCGCAGAAAGTCAAAGATAACACCCCCATACGCCCGCGCGTTGGAATGATTGATTCAACGCACAGAGGTGAAGATCGATAGCCCCATAATCACCCTAGATTGACCATGAAAAAAATAGCAGTACTCGCTGGCGACGGCATCGGACAAGAAATTGTCCGCGAAGCCTTGAAGGTTTTGGCAGTGTTGAAGTTGGACTTGGAGTTGCACGAGGCCTTGGTGGGCGGTTGCGCCTTTGATGCCCACGGCCACCCCTTGCCCCCAAGCACCTTGGAGCTCGCGATGTCGAGCCACGCCGTGCTCTTTGGCGCCGTGGGCGACTGGAAATACGACAAGCTCGATCGGCCTTTGAGGCCCGAGCAAGCGATTTTGGGTTTGAGAAAACACATGGGTCTTTTTGCCAATTTTAGACCCGCGATTTGTTACCCTGAGCTCGTGCAGGCTTCGTCGCTTAAAAACGAGTTGATCGCAGGACTCGACATTTTGATCATTCGAGAGCTCACCGGCGACATCTATTTTGGGCAACCCAGGGGCCAACGCGTCGCCACAGACGGCCACTTCCCTGGCGCACCCGAGGCCTTTGACACGATGCGTTACTCGCGACCTGAAATTGAGCGCATTGCGCATGTGGCGTTCCAAGCCGCGCAAAAGCGCTCCAAGCGCTTGACCAGTGTGGACAAAGCCAATGTGCTCGAGACCTCGCAGTTTTGGCGCGACGTGGTGACACAACTCTCAAGCCAATACCCCGACGTGGCCCTTGATCACATGTATGTCGACAACGCGGCCATGCAACTCGTCAAAGAGCCCAAAAAGTTTGACGTCTTGGTCACGGGCAATTTGTTTGGTGACATTTTGTCCGATGAGGCTGCCATGCTCACCGGCTCCATTGGCATGCTGCCCTCGGCCTCACTGAACGCCAAAAAGCAAGGCCTTTACGAGCCTAGCCACGGCAGTGCGCCCGACATTGCCGGCCAAGGCATTGCCAATCCGCTGGCAACGATTTTGTCAGCCGCCATGATGCTCAGATTCTCCTTGGATGAGCCCCAGGGCGCGCTGTTGATCGAACAAGCCGTGAAGTCTGTCCTTGAAGCCGGGCTCAGAACCGGGGATATCTTCAGCGTGGGTTGCACCCGGGTCAATACCCAAGAAATGGGCGATGCGGTGGCCAAGGCTTTGAGCGCTTTGGTCAATCCATAAAATTAATTTTCAGCACTGAAAGACCCCAAATGAGTCAAGCAAAAAAAACTTTAGGCCTGGTGGGCTGGCGCGGGATGGTGGGCTCGGTGTTAATGGACCGCATGCGCCAAGAAGGTGACTTCAACCACGTGGAGACCTTGTTTTTCACCACCTCCAATATTGGCGGTGAGGCGCCCGCGTTTGCCAAAAGCAACACCCTCCTCTTGGACGCGCACGACCTCAAGAGTCTGGCGCAGTGCGACATCATCATCACCGCCCAAGGCGGGGAGTACACCCAAGAGATCCACCCCAAACTCATGTCTGGCGGCTGGCGTGGCCACTGGATAGATGCCGCCTCCACGCTCAGGATGAAGTCCGACGCGGTGATCATCTTGGATCCCGTCAATCGCCATGTGATTGACCAAGCGCTCGAGCGTGGTAACCGCAACTGGATTGGGGGCAACTGTACGGTGAGTTTGATGCTCATGGCCATGGGCGGACTCTTCAAAGCGGGCATGGTGGAATGGGTCTCGGCCATGACCTATCAAGCGGCCTCGGGTGCGGGTGCTCAAAACATGCGCGAACTCTTGGCGCAAATGGGCGCCTTGCACGGCAGTGTTCAAACCGAATTGGCCGATCCTGCCAGTGCCATTTTGGAGATTGACCAGAAGGTGACGCAAACGCTCAGGTCGGCTGATTTTCCAGTGAAAAACTTCCGCGGTGTCGGCTTGGCCGGCAGCCTCATTCCTTGGATCGATGTGCCTGTGGAGCACGGGCAAAGCAAAGAGGAGTGGAAAGGCGGCGCAGAGTGCAACAAAATTTTAGGCCTTCCAAGCTTTAGAAGCCCTGGCAGCATTCCCATTGACGGCCTGTGTGTGAGGGTGGGCTCCATGCGGTGCCATTCACAAGGCCTCACCATCAAACTCAAGGAAGACCTGCCCTTGCCCGAGATTGAGAAGCTCTTGGCCCAAGCCAACGATTGGGTCAAAGTGATCCCCAATGAGAGGGAGTCTAGTGAGCGCTTACTCACCCCTCAAGCCGTTACAGGTCGACTGGATGTGCCCATTGGTCGACTGCACAAATTGGCGATGGGGCCGACCTATTTGGGCGCCTTCACGGTCGGGGACCAGCTCCTATGGGGGGCCGCCGAGCCTTTGAGGCGCATGCTCAACATTTTGTTGCAAACGGCCTGAGCTCGACCCTGGGGTTGGAGCCCTGGGTCACTCTACCGAGCTTACCAGGACTGCAAGATGGCGTTTCTGCGCAGACCCGCCCCAGCGGTCAAAGCTCAAAAGGGGACCCATTCTTTGCACCCGTTGAGGAAAAATCGTGGTTTTTCAGAGGTTTTAAGCCTGTCAAACCAAGTGCAAAGCCCTTTATTGGCACGATGCTTGGCTAAAATACAGTCATTCTTTGACATGAGGGGCCGCGCCCCTTAGAGTCTGCGCGAGCTATTGCTCTTTGGCGGCATGGCGGACTGGCAGACTTGGGTTCCCATGATTGCTTCACTTTCGAGCCACCGATGAATATTGCGAAAGACCATTGTGAGTACTTACCAGCGTAATTTGATGCCATCCGCTTTGACAGCCTGGGGGCTCAGTCTAACTTTGGCGGGCCTGCTGAGCTTGAGTGCCTCACCGGCTTTGGCCTTGGGGCTTGGTCGCGCGAAGATGCTTTCCAAACAAGGCGAGTCCCTCTTGGTGGAGTTTGACGTGGAGAGTCTCTCCCCTGAAGAGCAGCAAGGACTGGAGGTGAGTTTGGCCGAAGCGGCAACCTACTCGGCGCTTGGGGCCCCGTTTGATGCGGTCTTGAGCAGCGCGCAGGCACGCCTTGCCAAACGACCCAATGGCCAGCTCTATTTAAGCGTCACCAGCAAAGACCCGGTCAATCAGTCTTTCCTCGATGTGATCTTGCAGCTGCACTGGTCCACGGGTCAAGTCACCAAAGAGATGGGCTTGCTCCTCGACACCACACAGTCGGCCAGTCTGAACGAGAGCGGCAACATCACACAAGTGCCGGTCAACCCAGGCGACACCGCCAGCGAACTCGCCTTGCGATACAAGAACGCATCGGTCACCTTGGACCAGATGCTCATGGGGCTTTTGCGCTCCAACCCCAACGCCTTCCTTGCTCAAAACGTCAACCGTTTGAGAGCCGACGCCAACCTCGTCCTGCCCTCCACCGAGGAGGCCTTGAGCCTCAAGGCGCAAGACGCAAGTGCACAAGTGCAATTGCAGCACATTGATTTTGACCAATACCGTGCCGCCTTGGTGGCCAAGCTGCAGCAGGGCAAACCCAGAGCCGAGAAAAACTCCAAGCAAAATGCCTCGGGCCAAGTGGGCTCCAAGGCCAAAGCCCCGCGCGAGAAAAAAGACCAGCTCAAACTCAGTGATGCCAATGCCGCTTCGGCCAAAGTAGCAGACCAATTGGCCCAAGAAGCCCAGGCCAAAATCGATGCGCAAAAGGCCCAAGACTTGAGTCAAAACATCCAGGAGCTCAACACCCTTGCCAAACACGCTGGGCCCTCTTGGAGTGTGCAAAGCACCCTCATCAACCTGGGCAACGCCCTCACCCAGGCCTGGGCCATTCCCAAAGCATGGCTGAGCGCCAATGCCCCTCAATTGGCGCGCTGGTTGGAGCATCCCTTGGCGCCAGTTTGGGCCGGCTTGGGACTGGGGATCTTGGTCCTTGGCACCTTGTGGGGGAAAAGATCTGCTGCAATCGAGAGTCCACAAACGCCCGAGCACGACATGGATCACCAACCTTGGCTAGACCCAGAGTCCACGGCGAACACGACCCCACCCATTTGGGCCCAGGTGGCGTCCAAGCAAGGCCATTCCGACTTGGCGTCGCACCTGGACCCTGAACATGGGCAAAATGCGGTGTTCACCCCCAGTCCCCCCGAGACTGGCGCCACGCCTAACCCACCATTCTCGGCCACATCGCTCAGCGACCATGTCCGCATCGATTTTGACTTGGACTTGCCGCCCCTTGAGTCTGGCCACGCACACGAGCCGCTCGCCTTCCCGACAGAGCCCACTGAGAATCCACTCCAAGTGCGTTTTGAGCTCGCTCAAGAATTGTGGCAAGTGGGCCAACAGCACACGGCCCGTGCGATTGTTCAAGAAATTGCCCAACAAGCCACCGGTGAACTGCTCAGCACCGCCCACGCTTGGTTGGCCGAACGTGGCTAAGCGCCTGAGCCCTTCAGCTAAGCGCCTGAGCCCTTCAAAGCGTTTTTTGTGAGTCAACGCATTGCTTTGGGACTGAGCTACTCGGGACAAGCCTACGAAGGGTGGCAAAGCCAACGCTCTGGCCAGACCGTGCAAGACCAGCTTGAAAAAGCCCTGCAAGAATTCACCCAAACACCCATTCGCACCCATTGCGCAGGTCGCACTGACTCGGGCGTGCACGCGGTGATGCAAGTCGTCCACTTTGACTCCACCGTGGTGCGAGACAACAACTCCTGGGTTCGTGGCACCAATCGCTATTTGCCCAGGGATGTGGCCGTCCAGTGGGCTCGGGTGGTACCGCCAGAGTTTCACGCACGCGCGAGCGCCCACGCTAGAAAATACGCCTATTTGCTATCAGACTCGCCGGTGCGACCGAGTTTGTCCTACCAACGGGTGGGCTGGTTTCACCAGCCGCTCGAGACCGAGCGCATGCAAGCGGCTTGCCAGCATTTGCTGGGGGAACACGACTTCACCTCGTTTCGTGCAGCACAGTGCCAGGCCTTGTCTCCCATCAAAACCATTGAACACGCGCGCATTGTGCGCATCGCGCCCTCCATGCCTTGGGGCAGCCCACAAGAAGGGCACCATGGACAAAAACGACAGGGCAAGGGCCATGACCAGGATTCAGACCCTCTTCAAGACGGGCCCAGACAACACGCGCCAGGCTATCTGCGCTTTGAAATTCAAGCCCATGCGTTTTTACACCACATGATTCGCAACATCGTGGGCTGCTTGATCCAAGTGGGCACGACTGAGCATGAGCCCGAGTGGATTGCCGAGGTGATCCGCGCCAAAGACCGCCGCGCCGGCGCCCCCACTTTTGCACCCGATGGCTTGTATTTTTTAGGCCCCGTCTATGACCCCATTTGGGGCTTGCCTATACTGCATCAGCGGTATGATTGGGGGGTGGTCGGGCTTTGAGCGCCACGGCGCAGCAGGACCGGCGTGCTCACTGCACACTTGGGGCCTGATGACGCGGGCCTTTTTTCTGCGACCCTTCTTCGATGAACACCTTGCACATCCCCATCAAAATTTGCGGCCTCACCACCGAGCTCGACGTCGACACCGCCGTTCAAGCCGGTGCACAGGCCATTGGCTTGGTGCTCTACCCGCCAAGCCCCAGGGCGGTGAGCCTCGAGCGTGCCGCTGTGTTGGCCAAACGATTGCCCGCCTTTGTCTCCCCGGTGCTCTTGGTGGTGAACGCTTCGCGCGACTCCATCTTGGCGGCCGCCCAAGCGGTGCCCGGCGCTTGGCTGCAGTTCCATGGCGACGAAAGCCCAGCCTATTGTCAAGAGATGTCACGCCTCACCGGGTTGCGCTATATTCGCGCCATTCGAATACCCCTGGCCCATTCAGAGCCCTCTGGCTTGGGGCAGCAAAGCGCTTTTGACCTCTTAGAATACGTGAACTTGTACAAAAACGCGCATGCTTTGCTCTTGGATGCCATGGTGCCAGGTTACGGTGGTGGTGGACAAAGGTTTGACTGGTCCTTGATTCCTGAAAAGATCAACGCCCATTTGGTACTCTCAGGTGGCCTCACAGCTCAAAACGTGGCAGAGGCGGTGCAGCGATTAACGCCTCGCGTGCAAAGCTTGAGCCTGGATGTGAGCTCTGGCGTTGAACGCGCTCGAGGTGTCAAAGACCCGGCGCTGATTCGTCAATTTGTTCAAGCGGTTCGCGCTGCACAAAGCCCTCTTGCTGACCTCGCCGCGTCTTGATACAAGCCCTCAAGGACCCTCCCCCAGAGCACAAGTTCAGTCCATTTTTTCACTGGAATTCTTTTTTTCTATGACGACCTCTTATCAACAACCCGATGCCAATGGTCACTTTGGCCGCTTTGGTGGCAGTTTTGTGAGCGAGACCCTCACCCATGCCATCCAAGAACTGTCTGAGGCCTACGCGCACTACCAAAACGAACCAGCCTTTTTGGCGGAATTCCACAGTGAGCTCAAACACTTTGTCGGGCGACCGTCTCCCATTTATCACGCCGCTCGGATGAGTCAAGAGATGGGGGGCGCACAAATCTACCTCAAGCGCGAAGACTTGAACCACACGGGGGCGCACAAAATCAACAACACCATCGGCCAAGCGATGCTGGCCAAGCGCATGGGCAAGCCTCGCATCATCGCCGAGACGGGTGCGGGTCAGCACGGTGTGGCCACCGCCACCATCTGTGCGCGCTACGGCTTGGAGTGTGTGGTCTACATGGGCCAAGAAGACGTGATGCGGCAAAGCCCCAACGTCTACCGCATGAAACTCCTGGGCGCCACCGTGGTGCCCGTCACGAGCGGGTCGCAGACCTTGAAGGATGCGTTGAATGAAGCCCTGCGCGACTGGGTGACCCATGTGGACAACACGTTTTACATCATCGGCACGGTCGCTGGCCCCCACCCCTACCCCATGATGGTGAGAGACTTTCAAAGCGTGATTGGCAAAGAATGCATCGAACAAATGCCCTTCATGCACCAAGGTCGCCAACCCGATGCCGTGGTCGCTTGTGTGGGCGGAGGGAGCAATGCCATGGGGATTTTTCACCCCTACATTGGTTTTGAGAACACCCGCCTCATTGGCGTGGAGGCGGCGGGCCTGGGGCTCGACAGCGGCAAACACTCGGCCTCCTTGCTCAGGGGCTCGCCCGGCGTCTTGCACGGCAACCGCACCTACATCTTGCAAAACGACCAAGGTCAAATCACCGAAACCCACAGCATCTCGGCGGGACTTGACTATCCTGGCGTGGGCCCAGAACACGCTTACCTCAAAGACATCGAGCGCGCCAGCTACGTGGGCATCACCGACCAAGAGGCCTTGGACGCCTTTCACTACCTGTGCCGCAAGGAAGGCATCATTCCCGCCTTGGAATCAAGCCACGCGGTGGCCTACGCCATGAAACTGGCCCAAACCATGAGCACCGATCAGTCCATCTTGGTCAACCTCTCAGGGCGAGGCGACAAGGACATCGGTACCGTTGCCGACTTGAGCCATGCTGATTTTTATTGTCGCCCCTCTTGCCGCGGCCAAGAGGTCAAAGGCTCGAGCCCGAAAACTGTGGACTTCCACTCCCACTCCGGAGTTGCCCCATGAGCGAGCTCACCGCAAAAGACGCCTCCGGGCGCGAGCGCATCAAGCACACCTTGGATGCGCTCATGGCCCAGAAGAAAGTGGCCTTGATCCCCTACTTGATGGCGGGCTTCCCCACGCCCGCGTTGACCGTGCCCTTGATGCATGCGGCCGTGCAAAGTGGCTCAGACATCATTGAACTGGGGGTCCCCTTCAGCGACCCGATGGCCGACGGCCCGGTCATTCAAAAAGCCGGAGAAAAAGCGCTGGCCCAGGGCGTGGATCTCACTGCGGTGCTGCGCATGGTGCACGAATTTCGCAAGAGCAACACCACCACCCCCGTGGTTCTCATGGGATACGCCAACCCCATTGAGCACTACGAAGGCCGACAGGGTGAGGGCTCGTTCGTGCGAGACGCGAGTTGGAGCGGTGTCGACGGCTTGCTGGTGGTGGACTACCCCCCAGAGGAGTGTGTATCGCTCGCTGCAGACCTCAAGTCCCACGGCATGGACCTCATCTTCCTTCTCGCCCCCACCAGCACCCCCGAGCGCATGGCCACCGTGGCCCGCGTGGCCAGCGGCTACGTCTACTATGTGTCGCTGCGTGGCATCACCGGGGCTGCGAACTTGGACACCCAGGCTGTGGACCGCATGCTGCCCATCATTCGAGAGCACGTGAGCATTCCCGTGGGGGTGGGTTTTGGCATTCGAAATGCGCAAAGTGCCCAAGCCGTCTCTCGGGTGGCCGACGCGGTCGTGATCGGCACACGACTCATTGAACTGATTCAAGACGGCGACATCGCCCAGGCAGACGTTCGCTTGGGAGCGTTTTTGCAAACGATTCGCCTGGCATTGGATGCGCCGCACTAGGGGAGTTTCTCCCAGGCCAGAGGATAATGTGCCATGCGAGCGAGAAAGTGCACAGAGCGCTCAGGTTGCTTGAGTGCTTGGGTGAAAGGGTATTGATTCCTGATCAGCGCACGACTTGGGTTTTTGGGTGCTCACGCCGTGAAGGCCAAAACGATGCCCCCTTTTTGAGAGGAAGACTTCCATGAGTTGGTTAGAGAAACTATTGCCTCCTAAAATTCAACACACCGATCCGGCCGACCGGCGCAGCGTGCCCGAGGGCTTGTGGATCAAGTGTCCCAGTTGCGAGACGGTGCTGTACAACAACGATTTGGAGCAGAACCAAAATGTTTGCCCCAATTGTGCCCACCACCACCGCATGAGTGCGAGGAAACGCTTGGACGCCTTTTTAGACCCACAAGGCCGCTACGAGCTCGGACAAGAGGTCTTGCCCGTGGACGCGTTGAAATTCAAGGATTCACGCAAATACCCCGAACGCTTGAAGGCGGCGATTGAGCAAACGGGCGAGACCGATGCCTTGGTCGTCATGGGCGGGAGTGTCCACGACATCCATGTGGTGGTGGCTTGCTTTGAGTTCGATTTCATGGGCGGGAGCATGGGCTCGGTCGTGGGTGAGCGCTTTGTGCGCGCTGTCACCACCGCCATCGAACAAAAAGTGCCCTTCATTTGTTTCACCGCCACGGGTGGAGCACGCATGCAAGAGGGTCTGCTCTCGCTCATGCAAATGGCCAAAACCAATGTCGCCTTGACACGCTTGGCCAAAAAGGGGCTGCCCTTCATCAGCGTGCTCACGGACCCCACCATGGGCGGCGTCTCAGCGGGCTTTGCCTTTCTCGGTGACTTGGTGATTGCCGAGCCCAGAGCACTCATCGGTTTTGCGGGTCCTCGCGTGATTGAGAGTACTGTTCGAGTGACCCTGCCAGCAGGCTTTCAACGCTCGGAGTTTTTACAAACCAAAGGGGCCTTGGACTTCATTTGTGATCGCCGCGATTTGCGCAAAACCATCGCCACGAGCTTGGCCATCTTGCTCAAACAACCCGCCGAGGCGGTGCTCTAAAAAAACGCAGACTTGCCCCAACCGCGCCAACACCTCTAGACCCAATCCATACACGACATGACCCGAAACGCCGCCCCAAACATCACCAACAGCACCAGCAGCAGCAACAGCCAAGAAAGCAGCACCGACTTGCCCCTTACCGCTGTTGATGAAAACCAATTGGTGCTCGAGCGCCTGGGCAAACTCAAAACCCTCAAAGACACCCAAGCCGCCGGTGGCGCGGTGGCGTTTCCCAATGACTTCAAGCCCGCAGACCGCGCACTCGCGCTGCACACAGCGCACAACGGGGCACAACCCGACACCCTCAAGGCCCAACAAATCCAAGTGAGTGTGGCCGGTCGCATGATGCTCAAGCGTTTGATGGGCAAGGCGAGTTTTGCGACTTTGCAAGACAGCACATCGCGCCTGCAGGTCTATGTCACCAAGGAAGCCTTGGGAGAAGAGCTCTACGAGCAATTCAAGCACTGGGACCTCGGGGACATCGTGGGCTGCACGGGAACTTTGTTCATCACCAAAACGGGAGAGCTCTCGGTCCATGCCACGCAGATGCGCTTGCTCACCAAGAGTTTGCGGCCCATGCCCGACAAATTCCACGGCATGAAAGACCAAGAGGTCAAGTACCGCCAGCGCTACATTGATTTGATGATGGACGAGAGCACGCGCGCGCGCTTTCAGTTGCGCTCCAAAGCGGTCTCTGGTTTGCGCAGCTTCATGCTCGAGCACCAATTCCTGGAAGTCGAAACACCCATGCTGCACCCCATTCCAGGCGGGGCCAATGCCAAGCCCTTCATCACTCACCACAATGCACTCGACCAAGAAATGTTTTTGCGCATCGCGCCTGAGCTCTATTTAAAACGCTTGATCGTGGGTGGATTTGAGCGGGTTTTTGAGATCAACCGCAACTTCAGAAACGAGGGCATGTCGGTGCGCCACAACCCCGAGTTCACCATGATGGAGTTCTATGCAGCCTACTGGAACTATCTGGACTTGATGGACTTTACCCAAGACTTGATTCGCCATGTGGCCATGAAGACCTTGGGGACCACCACCCTCACTTATGCCGGTCAAACCGTGGACCTGGGGGCAGCTTTTGAGAGACTGACCATCGTCGAGGCCATCCAAAAGTACGGTCCACCAGGGCTCCATGTCACCGATGCAACTGTGTTGGGTCAAGCACTCTTGAAATTGGGTGTGGATCTGGGCCAAAACCCCACCTTGTCGTGGTTGCAAGTCAAGTACTTTGAAGAAACCATTGAAGAAAAACTCTGGCAGCCCACCTTCATTTGCGAGCACCCGGTTGAAATTTCCCCCTTGGCACGCGCAAGCGATACCCGCCCCGAGGTCACCGAACGCTTTGAGCTTTATGTGACTGGGCGCGAGTTTGGCAATGGATTTAGCGAGTTAAACGACGCGCAAGACCAAGCGGCGCGATTTGCCGCCCAAGTCGCGCAAAAGGATGCCGGCGACGACGAGGCCATGTTTTATGACCACGACTTTGTGACGGCCTTGGAGTATGGCATGCCCCCCACAGCGGGATGCGGCATCGGGATTGATCGCCTCATGATGCTGCTCACCGACAGCGCCAGCATCCGCGATGTGATTTTATTTCCCGCACTCAAAAAAGAATATTAAAGGGGCTTGGCGCAACAAGATCCTGCACGGGCAGACCTGCAGCACTGCGCCAAGGGGGCTGCCCTAGGGACTCTTTGACATCCTCCCGGCCCTGAAGAGACCGGGATTCCTAAGGTGCTGCGCATGAGAAACCTCATGCGTGGTCACTTCAGTGGGTTCTTGCTTCACTGAAGCTGGTTTCGTCGTGGTCTTACGACCCCGCCCACCCAAGCTTTCTGTGTCGGTTTTGGTCAACAGTCTCAAAGGCGTGTTCAGGCGCAGGATTCGCCAAAAGCAATGTCCAAGCGTTGCTAAAAAGCTGTGGGGCAACGCGCTAGGGTCGCCATCTTATTTTGCAGCCTCTTTTGCAGCCTCGTGTGCTGGCGCTCAGGTAGCGATCATTCGCCAAGACATCGAACAACAGCAAACACCCAAACAGCCGACTACCCGAAACACCTTCGGTGTGCGTGCTATTGATCCTCCCCCTTAACGCAGAGGATTTCCGCGCACCCTGTTAAACCTTCGGATCTTGCCCGGGCTCAACAGGGCTGGTGTGACCCTCTGGGCGGACTGGTGCCTCAGCAAAACCAGAGGATGAGGGTGAAAAATCGGCAGGATCGGCTTTGCGCGTTTCACGCTCTTTGAGTTTTTCCTCTTTCTTTTTCTTTTTGGCCAACTCGCGTTGCCTTTTTTCGTAGTTGTAATTGGGTGTGGCCATGGTTCACAATTTGAGGGGTTAAAAGCAGGTTCCATCAAGGAAGTAGAGACTGGGGGATGTCCAAACCGGCCTGGGGCATTGCCCCTTGACTGGCCTGGGCACGAGCGCTAGAGGCGCTCCATGCGACAAAAGACTCCAGCCCATCACAAAGTCCAATCGACACCGTGCAACAGCGCTCGGGATTGTGAACTTTGATCCATCCTCTTCAGTCTAACCGCTATTGGGCTAAAAAATCGACTTCTCTTGGTAATTATTGACTGGGGATTTGCGCCAACAACTCCAAGGCTTGGATGTAGCGTGGCTCGCGCACCAAGTCCCACCAAGCTTTTGGCGCGCCCACACCCAACAGAGCACGGCGGCGCAGTTCACTCTCTTCGCTCGCCACCCATTCGCCACGCAAGAGTGCGCGCGTCAACTCAGCCAAAAAATGGTCCAAGGTGTCGTTGGCCTTTGCCCCCTTGGCCACCACACTTTGGTTGCACAGCAGCAGCAAGTCACAGCCCGCATTCAAGGCCTGCACGGCGGCCTGGGCAAAACTGCAAGGCTGTCCATCAATTTCTCGCGCACCTTGCATGGACAAGTCATCGCTCACAATGGCACCGGTGAACCCCAGCGTTTCGCGCAAGACCTCTTGCAGCCAGCGACTGGAAAAACCACAAGCCCGCGAGTCCACCTTGGGGTAGATCACGTGGGCGGGCATGATGGACATCAAACTGCCCGACAAAACACCGTAGGGGAGCATGTCGTCAGCGGCGATGTTCGCCAAAGTCCTGCTGTCAACGGGCATATCCACGTGTGAATCGGCACGCACAAAGCCGTGACCCGGGAAGTGCTTGCCACAGTTGGCCATGCCCGCATCTCGCATGCCGTGCATGATGCTTTGCGCCAAGAGGCTCACCACTCTTGGGTCTCGGTCAAAGGCACGGTCTCCAATGACGCAACTCTCTGCATGGTTCAAGTCCAAAACTGGCGCAAAACTCAAGTCCACCCCACAGGCGCGCAACTCGCTGGCCATGACATACCCCGTGGCCCAGGCCATGGAGGTGGCGCGCAGGGCCGACAAGCCCGTCAAAGATTCGCCGGCGCGAACGCTTTGGTGCCAAGCCAGACCCAGCATGGCCATGGCGGGCAGAGGTGTGAAGCCATCGGTTTTACAGCGCTGCACGCGCCCGCCTTCTTGGTCCACGCAAATGAGGGCATCGGGCTTGACCTCGCGAATGCTGGCACACAACGCGCTGAGTTGAGCTTTGTCGTGAAAGTTGCGGCCAAATAAAATCACCCCGCCTGTCAGCGGATGGGTCAGGCGAACGCGGTCGTTTTTGCCGAGTTCAAGTCCGTGGACATCAAGAAGGACTGGCGAGTGCTGCACGCCCCGGTCTTGATGGGGCGCGACACTGGCTGCCTTGCCAGCCTTGCCAGCCTTGGTGGCCTTAAAAGGTTTATAAGGGGGATGCGATTTTGATTTTTTCATGGGTTTGTCTCTCTCGGACCAAGGCCGTGGCTTTGTTCGACCACCACAAAACTCACCGCATAGTCGCTCTCATCAGACAGGCTCACCTTGGCGCTCAAATGGCGCGAATCAAACCAGTCTTTCAATGCAGCGTGCAGCAGCAACTGAGGCTGGCCTGAGGGGGCATTGAGGATCTCGCACAGTCGCCACTGCATGGGCGAGCGGATTCCAAGGCCGATGGCTTTGCTGAACGCCTCTTTTGCTGAAAACCGAGTGGCCACATAGCGCACACCGCGCTCGCCCAAGCGAGCCGCTCGGCGCTCATAGACGCTCCACTCATTGGGACCCAAAATTCGCCTGGCAAAGCGCTCCCCGTGGCGCTCGAGGGT
>TBL_comb47_HYPODRAFT_10001341_pt1 | contig 32024 bp, 15 predicted proteins | sample TroBogypolimnion_40_FD_10682 | JGI IMG/M metagenome (IMG submission 10682) | reverse complement strand
GGTTGTCCAAACTTGAGCTCACCATGCAACAGGTCATGGCCGCCACCGCCAACATCAGCGCGAAGCTGGCCATTCTCAACGAAAAGACCGCCAACATCAACTCGGTCGTCACCACCATCAACAAGGTCGCGGACCAGACGAACTTGCTTTCGCTGAACGCCGCCATCGAGGCTCAGAAAGCCGGCCAGTACGGGCAGGGCTTCGCCGTCGTCGCGACTGAAATCCGCCGCTTGGCCGACCAGACCGCCGTCGCCACCTACGATATCGAGCAGATGGTGAAGGAGATGCAATCGGCCGTGGCCGCTGGCGTGATGGGGATGGACAAGTTCAACGAAGAGGTTCGACGTGGCGCTGACGAGGCCAAGACCGTAACGGCGCAACTGGCTCAGATTATCCAGCAGGTCCAGGCCCTGACTCCCCGCTTCGAGGCCGTGAATGAAGGCATGCAATCGCAGTCGGTGGCGGCGCTGCAAATCAGCGATGCGCTGGGACAGTTAGGCGAGACCACGCAACAATCCGCCCAGGCCTTCCGCCAGAACACGGAGGCCATCGAACAACTCACCGCCGCCTCGCACGACCTGCAGGACGCGGCGTCGCGCTTCAAAGTGAAATGACACTCCTTACCTCCCCAGCCGACTCATGAAACACTGGACCATTCAACAACGTGTCACCTGGGGTTTCGCCCTGGTTATCCTCATTTCCGCCGGGATTTGCGCGTTTGCGGTGATGCGCATGACGGCAATTCAGCGGGAAGCGGTGGCCATCCAACAGGATGCGGTGCCTTCTTTGCACTTTGGTTCCGAATTGGCGGGCCTGGCGAGCTATGATTATGCTTGGATGCTTGAACGAATGTACACCACCAACCGCGGAACCAGGGCGGAGCTCGAGGTCGTGCTGGAGGGGTTCGGGAAGGACTTCGACAGCAAACTCGCCAAGTTGCAGCCGGCCATGGCCACGGAAGCAGACCGCCCGGTACTCGACGCTTTGAAATCGGCCCGGGACGATTACCAGAAAAGCCGCAAGCGGGTAATGGACCTCAGCCGAGCGGATCAAGCGGAAGAGGCCCGCAAGACCTTCGAGAGCGAACTACGGGGCAGTTACGACAAACTTAACGCGGTGCTGGAAAGCGTGGTCAAGAGCAACTACACCGAGGGTGCCACGGCGGCAAATCAGATCACGGCCGATGTGGGTTTTGCGCGCTGGGGTCTCCTCCTGGGCAGTCTCGCCAGCTTCGCCGTTTGCCTGCTGATCGCCACGTCCGTAATCCGGTCGCTCTCCGGCACACTGAGCCAACTCACCACCTCGCTGCTCCAGGTGAATTCCAGCGCCACCGAGATGGCCGCCACGCTGAAACAGCAGCAGTCGTCGGCCAACGAAGTCGCTTCCACTTCGGTGGAAATTGGCGCGACCGCGAAAGAGATCTCGGCCACCTCCCGAGAATTCGGCAAGACCATGAGCGAGGTGGCCGGGGTGGCCGAGCATACCGCGGAATTGGCGGGCACTGGGCAGACCGGGCTTTCCCGGATGGAGGCAACGATGCGCCAGGTTATGGCGGCGGCTGCCACCATCAGTGCCAAGTTGGCCATTCTCAACGACAAGACCACCAACATCGGCAGCGTGGTGACGACCATCAACAAGGTCGCCGATCAAACCAATCTGCTGTCCCTCAACGCGGCCATTGAGGCGGAGAAGGCCGGTCAGTACGGCTTGGGCTTCGCGGTGGTGGCCACCGAAATCCGCCGCTTAGCCGACCAGACCGCCGTGGCCACCTACGATATTGAGCAGATGGTCAAAGAAATGCAGTCCGCGGTAGCGGCGGGCGTCATGAGCATGGATAAGTTCAACGAAGAAGTTCGCAAAGGCTCCGAGGACACGCGCCAGGTTACGGTCCAATTGGGCCAGATCATTCAGCAAGTGCAGGCGCTGACGCCGCGCTTCGAGACGGTGAACGAAGGCATGCAATCCCAATCCACCGCCGCCGGGCAAATCAGTGACGCGCTCGGCCAACTGGGGGAGGTGGCCCAGCAGTCGGCACAGGCGCTGCGCCAGAACACCGAAGCTCTGCAGGAGTTGACTTCCGCCTCGCACGGTCTGAAAGACGCCATGGCCCAACTTAAGTCCGTGGAAAACCAGGAACCGACGCGCCGGCATTCATGACTTTTCTTCTGTTCCAGATGGGCGGGGACCGCTACGCGCTCGAAGCGGGGCGGGTGGCGGAAGTGTTGCCGCGGATCGCGCTGAAAAAGATTCCCACCGCGGCCCCAGGCATTGCCGGGGTTTTGGATTACCACGGCGCGGCGGTGCCCGTCGTGGATTTGAGCGCGATGGTTTTGGGACAACCCGCGCCACCGAGTCTCAGCACACGGATTCTGCTCTTGCGCTATGGCGGTGAGTCCGGCCNGGAGCACNTGCTCGGGGTTTTGGTGGCGCAGGCCACGGAANCCCTCCGCCGTGAGCTTTCTGATTTCCAACCGCCCGGAGTGACGACCCCGGCCGCGCGCTTCCTCGGCCCCGTCACGAACGACGCGCGGGGTCTCATCCAAAGGGTGGAATTGGAGCAGTTGCTGACGCCGGCGGCGCGCGAGCAACTGTGGCAACAAGCGGCGGAGACAGCATGACTGCCAGCGACCACATCGAGCACTTGCTGCGCCAGCACATTGGCCTGGAACCACAGTCCATCGGACCGGCGGCGGTGGCCGCCGTGGTGCGGCTTAGGATGCGGCACCTCGGGGTGGATTCGACCGAACGCTACTTCGAGCGCGTCTCGGCTTCGCCGGTGGAACTGGACCGACTCATCGAAGAAATCATCGTGCCGGAAACTTGGTTCTTCCGTGACCGGGTGGCCTTTACGACCTTGGCGCGGTGGGTTCTGGAGGATTGGCTGCCGGTCAATCCAGGCAAGACCCTGCGACTGCTTAGCGCCCCTTGCTCGACCGGGGAAGAGGCGTACTCCCTGGCTATCTGCTTGCTGGAGGCGGGGTTGGCGACGGATCGGATCGTCATCGAAGGGGTGGACATAAGTACACGTTCGCTGGACTGCGCCAGGCAGGCGGTGTTCGGACGGAGATCCTTTCGGGGGGCGGATCTTGAATTTCGTGGGCGGCACTTTGCCCCGGTGGCGGAGGGTTGGCGTCTGCACCCCGACATCCGCGGATTGGTCCAGTTTCGCCAAGGCAACCTGCTTGACCCCGACCTGGTTTCCTGCCATGCCGTGCAGGATATCATCTTGTGCCGCAACCTCCTCATCTACCTCGACGAACCGGCCCAACGCCGCCTCATGAGCATGCTACGCGACCTGCTCGGTCCCGATGGCCTGCTGTTTGTCGGCCATGCGGAGTCGTTCATCTTCCGCAATTTCGGCTTCCGTTCCGCTGGGCGGGAGACCTCCTTCGTTTTCCGCTCGCCTGGCGCCACGCCGCGGAAACCGGAGCACCGGCCTCCCACCCGCCGCCGTCCAGCGCTGTCACTTCCGGCGTCCGTTTTGCGGCGTCCGCCCCGCGACGCAGGGCCGAGGCTCGAGGCTTCAGCCTTCGTTGCCCCCCGGGCAAAACTGGCCGCCACGCTGGCGGTCATAGAAGATGATTTGGCGGCGGCGCGAAGGCTGGCCGATGCAGGCCGCCTGGAGGAGGCCGCGAAGCATTGCCACCACCAACTGGCGGTACAGGGACCATCGGACCAGCTCTTTTATCTGCTCGGTTTGATTAGCGACGCCGCCGGCCGCGGTGCGGAGGCGGTCGGGTTCTACCGCAAAACACTCTACCTTACCCCGGAACACCCGGAGGCATTGCAACAACTCGCGTTGCTGCAAGAGCGTTTGGGTGAGATGGCCTCAGCGCGTCAGTTGCGTGAGCGTGCCCGGCGGGTGCGGGAGAGAATTAAGACATGAGCAACGAGAACGAGATTCATCCTTGCTGGAAGTTGATCGGCGTGTGGGGCGATGGCTCATGCCGTGAACTGCCACCGCACGTTCACTGCCGCAACTGCGACGCCTACGCCGCAGCGGCTGCGCGGTTGCTCGATCGCGAACCGCCGCCGGGTTACTTTGAAGATTGGACCACTCGGGTTGCTGAGCCGCGCCAAACCGAGGTTGCGGGCACGAAGTCCATTGTCATCTTCTCGCTCGGCGGCGAATGGCTGGCGCTTCCCACCACGGTTTTCCAGGAAGTGACCGAATTGCGCCCGGTTCATTCGTTGCCGCACCGTTCGGACGGGATCATCCAAGGCCTGGTGAACATTCGGGGCGAGTTGCTGATTATCGTCTCGCTGCGGGGTTTCCTCAGCCTGGGCGCTGCCGCCCCGCCCGATAAGGCAAGGCACCAAGCCGTTTATGAGCGGTTGCTGGTGGCGTGCTGGCAGGGTGAGCGCCTGGTCTTTGCCGTTGACGAAGTCACCCCCGGCCAGCGGTACCGTCCGGACGCGCTCCAGCCGCTGCCCAGCACGCTCGCGCTGGCCGCCGGCCGTTATTCCACCGGCCTGCTCCCGTGGCACGATCGCAATGTGGGAGTGCTGGACGAAGCCCTCCTGTTTTCCAGCCTGAACCGACATCTTGCATGAGCCCGGAAGATCTTAGCCAAGCTTCGCTGCTCGAACTGTTTCGCCAGGAGACCGAGACCCAATTGGCCGTGATCACGTCTGGCTTGCTCGCCCTCGAACGTGATCCGTCGGTTGGCGCGCTCGAAGCCATGATGCGTGCCGCCCACTCGCTGAAAGGCGCGGCGCGCATCGTGGGGCTGGAGGTGGCCGTGCGGGTGGCTCATGTGATGGAGGATTGTTTCGTGGCCGCCCAAAAGCGAACGATCGTGCTGAAAGCGGAAGCGACGGATTGCCTCCTGCACGCGGTGGACCTTTTCCGTCGGATCGCCCAGACGCCGGAGTCCGAGGTTGGACGGCTGACCAAGGAACAGGCGCCCGCCGTCGAAGAACTGCTCCGCGCGCTCGAGGCCATCACCCAAGGGTTGAGCCCAGCGGGGGTGGTGTCGGAAGGGGCCGCGCTGGAAGTGGCCCCGCCGACCGAGCGCGTGCTGCGTGTCACCGCCACCAACCTGAACCGGCTGTTGGCCCTGGCCGGTGAGTCCCTGGTGGAGTCGCGCTGGCTCACCCCCTACGTCGCGTCGTTGCTCCGGCTCAAACGGCAGCAATGGCGGCTGTCCCGGACGTTGGAATTGCTGAGCGAAATGCTGGGCTCCCAACTGCGGAATGAAAACCTTGCGGCTCGCCTCCGCGAAGCCGAACAGCAGGCCGCCACCTGTCTCCAGGCCGTGGCGGAGCGGCACGCGGAGTTGGAGACTTACAGCCGCCGCTCGGCCAACCTCTCCGACCGGCTCTACCGCGAAACGCTCACCAGCCGGATGCGGCCCTTTGCCGACGGGGTGCAGGGCTTTCCGCGTCTAGTGCGGGATGCGGCCCGGGCGCTCGGCAAGGAAGTGAAGCTGGAAATCCAGGGCGAGACTACGACGGTGGATCGCGAGGTGTTGGAAAAACTGGAAGCGCCATTGACCCATCTGTTGCGGAACGCCCTGGATCACGGCATCGAGCCCGCGAAGGATCGCCTCCAAGCCGGCAAACCTCGCGAGGGCACCCTGCGGTTGGAAGCCCGGCACAGCGCCGGGTTGCTGTTGATCGACGTGGAGGACAATGGCGGCGGCATCGCGTTGGCGCCGCTGCGCCAAGCCGTGGTGCAGCGGAAACTCACCACCCCGGAAATGGCGGAGAAGCTGAGCGAGGAGGAATTGCTCGACTTCCTGTTTCTGCCTGGTTTTTCGCTCCGCGACCAAGTGACCGAAATGTCCGGCCGCGGTGTCGGGCTGGACGTGGTCCAGACGGTGGTTCGTGCGCTCGGCGGCAGTGTCCGTGTGACCACCCAACCGGGCCAGGGGACTTGCTTCCAACTGCAACTGCCTCTGACGCTCTCCGTCCTACGGGTCCTGCTGGTCGAAGTGGCGAGTGAGCCGTACGCCTTCCCCCTAGCCCGCATCCAGAAGGTGCTGCGGGCGCCGCACACCGAGATCGAAATGGTCGAGGGCCACGAGCACATCGCCTTTGACGGCCAACGCATCGGGTTGGTATCCGGGCGCCAACTCCTCGAAAAGGGAGCCCCGCCGCCCAGCGAACACTTGTGCGTGGTGGTGCTTGGCGAACGGACGAAACGATTTGGGCTTGTGGTGGACCGGTTCCTGGGCGAACGGGATCTGGTGGTCCAACCGTTGGATCGCCGCCTGGGCAAGATCAAGGATCTCAGCGCCGCGGCGTTGATGCCCGATGGGTCACCGGTGTTGATCCTCGACGCGCAGGATCTCATGCGCTCAATCGAATTGCTGATTTCCGGCGGGCGCCTCAGCCAAGTGCAGTGCGCCGGGGCGACCGCGGCCCATCATCGCCGCAAGCGCGTGTTGGTAGTGGATGATTCCCTCACGGTGCGCGAGTTGGAGCACAAACTCCTGCTCAATCGCGGCTACGAAGTCGAGGTGGCGGTGGACGGGATGGATGGTTGGAACGCCGTGCGCACCCACGCCTACGACCTGGTGGTTACTGATGTGGATATGCCCCGGATGGACGGGATCGAGCTGGTGGGGCTCATCAAGAAAGACCTCCGTCTGAAAGCCGTGCCGGTGATGATTGTCTCCTACAAGGACCGTGCTGAAGACCGGCAGCGGGGCTTGGATGCCGGGGCGGATTACTACTTAACCAAAGGCAGTTTTCACGACGAAACGCTGCTCACAGCCGTCGCCGACTTGATTGGGCCGGCGGAGGCAACCGAATGAGGGATGCACCACGGGAAGGGTTGACGTATGCGAATCGGAATTGTTAACGACCTGCCGCTGGCGGCGGAAGCTTTGCGGCGGGCGCTGCTGCTCCGGCCCCAGCACCAAATTGTCTGGGCCGCTCGGAACGGCTCCGAGGCGTTGTCGTTTTGCCTGCGGGACACGCCCGACCTCGTGCTGATGGACCTGGTGATGCCGGAGATGGACGGCGTGGAAGCCACGCGCCAGATCATGGCGCGATGTCCGTGCGCCATCTTGATCGTGACTGCCAGCGTCAACGACCACGCCCACCAGGTCTTCGAGGCGATGGGCGCCGGCGCGCTGGACGCCGTGGACACCCCCGCGCTGGGGTTGGGTGACGCCAAGGCAGGCGCGGCGCCATTACTGGCCAAAGTGGACCTCATGGGCCGCCTGGCCGCGCAAGGACTGACGGCTAACGATTTTGGCGGCCAGCGTCTCCGTACCGCGACGCAGAGCGCGAGCAATCCGTTGGTGGCTATCGGCGCTTCCGCCGGCGGCCCGGCGGCGTTGGCGGCGGTGCTGGGCGCACTGCCGAAGAACTTCCCCGCCTCCATTGTCATCATCCAACACGTGGACGAGCAGTTTGCGGCCTCCCTGGCCACTTGGTTGCAACAGCAGTCGCCGCTGCCAGTGGCGACCGCGCGTGAGGGGGATAGCCCGCAGCCCGGCCAAGTGCTACTGGCGGCAAAGAACGACCATCTGGTCTTTACCAGCCATCAGCGCCTGGGTTATACCGAGCAGCCGAAAGAGGTTTTTTACCGGCCTTCCGCAGACGTGTTCTTCCAAAGCATCGTGCGTCACTGGCGGGGGGACGTTATCGGCGTTTTGTTGACGGGCATGGGCCGGGATGGCGCCCTGGGGTTGAAAGCCCTCCGTGACGCTGGCTGTCACACCATCGCCCAGGACCAGGCGAGTTGCGCTGTTTACGGCATGCCCAAGGCGGCCGCTCAGTTGAAAGCCGCCGTCGAGATTCTGCCGCTGGGGCAAATCGGCCTGGCACTGGATCGCCGGTGCCGGGTGGGAGGCTAGGCCGAGATGAAGCCAATCACGAAGCGCTATGACGAGTGAAGCTCAGCCAGTTAAACCGGTCACGGACCTCGCGAGCCGCTGCGTCGTGCTGCTCGTGGACGACCAGGCGCTAGTGGCCTTCGCGGTGCGCCGCGCGGTCCAGGGCCAACCGGACATCGAGTTGCATTATTGCGCCAGCGCCGCCGAGGCGTTGGCGCAGGCGGAGCGGCTCCAACCCACGGTCATCCTTCAGGACTTGGTGATGCCGGGGCTGGACGGACTGGACCTGGTGCGGCGCTTTCGAGCGCACCCAGCTACGGCGACGACACCGATCATCGTCCTTTCCACCAAGGAAGAGGCGCAGATAAAAAGTGATGCCTTCGTAGCCGGCGCCAACGACTACGTGGTCAAGTTGCCTGACCCGCTCGAACTGCTCGCGCGCATCCGCTATCACTCCCAAGCCCACCGAAATCTGCGCGAACGCAACGAGGCCTTCGTCGCCCTGCGGCACAGCCAGCAGGAATTGTCCGCCACCAACGCGGCCTTGCTCTCGCTCAACCAGCAACTGGAGAAAGCCACCCAGGCCAAATCAGAATTCCTGGCCAATATGAGCCATGAAATCCGCACCCCGATGAACGGCGTCCTCGGGATGATCGGGCTGCTGCTGGACACCGCCCTCACCGCCCAGCAACGCGAATACGCCGAGACGGTCCAGCACAGCGCCGACGCCCTGCTGGCCATCATCAATGACATTCTCGATTTCTCGAAGATCGAATCCGGCAAGCTGGAGTTGGAGTCGCGGGTGTTCGACCTGGCTGAAGTTCTGGAAGGCACGGCGGACCTGCTGGCAGTGAAGGCCGCCGAGAAGGGCTTGGAGTGGATGTGCGTGGTGGAGCCTGAGGTGCCCGCCGCGCTGCGGGGGGATCCGCACCGATTGCGGCAGATTCTCCTCAACCTGGCCGGCAATGCCCTCAAGTTCACCAACTCTGGTGAGGTGTGCGTGCGCGCCGCCCTGGAGGCCGGCGCGTCTGGGGCGGCGACGGTGCGGTTCGAGGTGACCGACACCGGCATCGGTATTTCACCGGCGGGCCAGGCGCGGTTGTTTCAACCCTTCTCGCAGGTGGACGCCACCACCACGCGACGTTTCGGTGGCACCGGCTTGGGCCTGTCGATCTCGCGGCGCTTGGTGGAATTAATGGGCGGTCGGATTGGCCTGACCAGCGAGGAGGGCCGAGGATCCACTTTTTGGTTCACGGTGACCTTCCCGGTGTCTCCGGCGGACAACCTACAGCCCACCCACGAGGCGGCGCGCACCCTGGTGGGACACCGGGTGTTGGTGGTGGATGATAATGCCACCAGTCGTCGGCTTTTGGGTGTGCTGTTGGAGAATTGGGGTTGCTACCATGCGGAGACCTCAACGCCCGCCCAAGCGCTGGACGCACTCCGGGCTGCCCACCATCGCGGGGGCCCGTTCGACCTCGCCATCGTGGACATGCTCATGCCCGACCTCAACGGGGATGAACTGGGCCGTCGGATCAAAGCGGAACCCGCTCTAAGTGCCACGGTACTGGTACTCCTGTCCTCGCTCGGTGTACCCACCTCAGGAGCGGAACTCAAGACCGCGGGTTTTGCCGCCTACCTGGTCAAACCCATTAAGAAGGCGCAGCTTTTCCAATGCCTGTGCCGAGCCATGGGCGAGTCCCAGACGGAGGTTGCTCCGGGCCAGGCCGGGCCTGCTCTTCCGCTGCCGACCTCCCCACTCAGCCGGCGTCTGCGCATCCTGGTGGCGGAAGACAACTCGACCAACCAGAAGGTGGCGCTGCGCATACTCCAGCGTCTGGGCCACTACGCCGAGATCGTGGACACTGGCCGTGCGGCCATCGAAAAACTCCAGACCGAGACCTACGACGTCGTGTTCATGGACTGCCTGATGCCGGAAATGGACGGCTATGAGGCCGCCCGTGCGATCCGCGATGGCGCGGCTGGCGCGCTGCAGTCGAACCTGTCCATCATCGCCATGACGGCCAACGCCATGAAAGGCGACCGGGAGAAATGCCTGGCCGCCGGCATGAACGACTACATCGCCAAGCCCATCAACCCCAAATCCATCGCCGAGATTCTGGAGCGTTGGAGTGCTCAGCTCGCCGGACCTTGCTCCGGGTCCGCGCCGCCGTCGGCCGCCGGCACCCGCATGAACGTTCCGGAATTGTTGGAACGGCTGATGGGCGATCGGGAGTTGGCCCGTGAGATTCTACGAGACTTTCTTGCCGACACGGCCAAACGCCTGGAGGTTATGCACTCAGCCTTGACGACCGGCGACGCCGTGGCGCTGCAACGTCAAGCCCACGCCATCAAGGGCGCGGCCGCCAACGTCGGCGCGGTGGGGCTCAGAGAACTCTCCCAAACACTGGAAACGCTGGCGCTAGATCGGGAACTGGCCCGGATTGCCACACTCCTTCAGGAAATGAAGGCTGCTGTCCCAGCTCTCGTCGGCGCCTTGAGGGAGATCTAGAGCGGTTTCCCGAGACCCTGCGATGGCATCACGTCCGGGGGGCGCGTTAGACCGTGTTGCCGATGGAAAACGCTGGGCCGACATACTCGCCTACGCTGAAAAACGACTGGGCATCGGGCGCCAGCACCAGCGGTCTGATATGCTTGATGTCCAGCGTCCCCTCGCCGGTGACCGCCTCCTGATCCACTTTGAGATCCAGCACCTCGCCGACGAACTGAGTGTGCAGGCCAAAGTCGAACGTATGCACCAGCCGGCATTCCAGCACCATTGGGAATTCCTTCACATACGGCGCGTCCACCAGGTCGCTGCGGATCGGGGTGAGTCCCGACATGGCGAATTTGTCCACACTCCGGCCCGACGCCACCCCAACGTAGTTGGCCTCCTTGGCAAAGCTCTCGGAGGGCAGGCTGAGTGTGAACGCCTTCCGGGTGACAAGGTTGCCATAGCTGAAGGTGGCCTTGCGTAGCGCCACCATCACCAGGGGCGGCTGACCACAGGCTATGCCACCATAGCCGGCGGTCATGATGTTGGGCTGGCCATCCGGGTTGTAAGTGCCGACCACCAGCACGGGAACCGGATAGAGGAGAGCTTTGGCGCCAAGAGACTTTTTCATCGTTAGTGCCCCAAGGCTAACAGCCAAGGCCGTCCGATCCAAGCGCGGGTTTTGACAGCCGGCGATGGCTCGCTACCTGGTGGTCGCTCAGGCCGAGCTCGACAACAACTCAACCGAACACGCGCTTCGAGGCGTGGTGCTGGGCCGGCGCAACTGGTTGCACGTGGGCCAGGAGNGCGGGGGCGAGAAGGTCGCCAATCTCTTCTCGCTCAGGATCACTCGCAAACGGCTGGGCGTGGAACCCTATGCCTACCTCCACGACATCCTGCGGCGGCTGCCGAGCCATCCGAACAAGCACATGTGGCAACTGACGCCCAGGGGCTGGCAGGAAACTCTCGCTCCCAAGAGCCCACCACCCAATCCCAGCGGCCGATCCTCTCGACTCTTGCCTGGCCGTCAGCCGGTTCGCTCACCCCATCCAACTGCCCGCCGCGCCGCGTGCCCCACACGGCTCCGCCGGTCGGTTACTTTCCGACGGCAGGCAGGTCAACGTTTTGCCGCCTCAATTGTGGCCCGCCGTTTGTGCCTCTAGTTCTCTGTCTTTGCTGGCGGGTTTTCAGCTTTGCGGACGTCTTTGTCACCGCTTTAAGACCCTCAAAACCGCAAGAGTCACCGCCGATAGGACTCCGGTGGTCCCAGATAGGAATCCTTCGGCGGGACAAAACTCAAGACAAGTTTGTCGAGCAGGATGCCCGGATCGACCATCCAAACGGTGAGCTGGTGAGCACCCGGCGACGCGAAGCGCACCGTGGTGCTGAGACGCCGCAGGTTGGCCAGCACGTCGCCGCCTTTTCCGGTGAGGATTTCGGGGGCCCCACCATCGATGCTCACGGCTAGGCGCACGCCCCGCTCGGGGGTGATCGGTTTGGTGGGTAGACAATCGAGGTCGAGACGCGCCTCGCCGGCATCGAACAGGTAGAGATCGTATTCCAGGGACGGACTGTTTGCTGTGATATCCGCCCGCCCGGTGCGGCTGGGCGCGGTCGGGGGAAACACGGCCATCGAATCCCCGGAACGCCCCAAACCCTTAATGACTTCCCACGCGGCACCACCCCGGTCTTGCTTGCGGGTGAAATGCTCGGCCTCCATGCTGACACATCCGTGGCTTTCCACAAAGCCGGTCGCTGCGTCACGCGCCGGCGCCTCAGGGTTGAACACGGGCACGACAACCCGCCGGTTGCCGCCTTCGCTGGCGAGTTCGACCGCCGCCTTGATGTCGCGCCCCTTGGGCGCTTGGTCCCAGTCAATACTCAACCACAGGCGTTGTTGAGCGGTGAAGCGGCCCTGAGTCTGGTCGAGTTTCAGCCACGGCGCCGAAGTCGTCGCCTGCCAGACGATCGCGCCCTTGCCCTGGTTGAAGAGGTCAAGGAAGCGCCGGCCTTGCGTGTAAACGCTCAGGTCGGCGACGACATTGGTGGAGCCCCCCTCGGCCACAACCTCCAGCAGCGGCGGCCCGCTGCCATTGAAGTCGCTTAGCGGCGGCATTTCGAACTGGTGGCGCTGGCTCCCCCAAGGACCGGGCGACGGGCTCATCATGTAGTTCCACTTGTTGCCGACGGTGATGAGGCCGGTGTTGTAATGGTCGGTCAATTCGATAATACGGGCGGCAGCGGCGCGGGCCTTGCGCGCGTACTCAGCGGCACTGGCGCGACCGTGCGCCCCGTCACGGGCGCTCAGGTCTGCGCAAACAACCTTCTCGTTGATCAGGGCCGCGCATTGCACAGGATAAAGGACGAGTTGAAAGAAAGCGTCCTTGCGATCGCGTGGCAGTTGGTCATACACAACCTGTGCGCGCCGAGCGAGGTCGGCATAATTGTCGATGCGTTGCTGAGCTTCGTCATTGTAGTCGTCGTGGCTGAACCACGAATAGCTGAGTTTTCCGGCGCGGAATTGAACGAGGTGCTCTGGCCGGCGCGTGAAGCCAAGGCGGAAGTACGCTTCCATGACCGCGGCAATTTCGGGCGCCAGGGTGCTGTCGAGGTCGCGTGCGGCCCACTGTTCGAGGAAGCCGCGGAGGTTATCGTGCCGCCAACGCCGCGGATCCCATGCCATGTCGAGAAACAGCTCAATCCCGACTTCGCCGGGTTTGATATCGCCCACATTGAGCACCCAGAGCTTCCTGGCCCCGTACTCCCATGCCTTGGTCATTTCTTCCCAAATGAGCGCCGGCGGAGTCGTGTTCAGCCACGTGTAGGCGGTCGTGGCGCCGTTGAGCCACTGAATGTGGTAATAGACTCCCGCGCCGCCTGGACGGGCCTGCTCGGCATCGGTGGGCAGGCGGCGTATATAACCAAAGTTGTCGTCCGGCCAGCAGATCATCGCATCCCCGGGTACTTTCAAGCCTGCATCGTAGAGGCCCAGCACCTCGGTGTATGGGATGAAGACCTGCGGCACCCGGGTTAGCTGTGGATTCACATACCGAGCGAGCAGGTCCCGCTGGTCGACGAAGATGTTCTCCATTAAGGCGATCTTCTCCTTAACCGTGTTTCCGCCCTGCATCGGTTCGTCGTCCTTGCCCCGCATCCCGAGCGTATAAATGTTTTCATACTGGCCGTTCGCTTCGAGCCGTCGAGCCCAGTAATCACGGATGGCTGGGGCATTCGTCTGATAATTCCACTCCCCGCCGCCTTCACGGTCCCACTCGCCGCCGGCGATGTTGTTGCGCAACATCGGCTCGATGTGGCTGGAGCCCATGACGATGGCGTAATCGTCCGCGATGATCTTGTTTTGCGGATAGCAATTGAAGGGAATCGTCTGCTGCTGCATCGCGGGCCAGAGATAGTTGGCGCGCAGGCGCAGCAACAACTCGAAGATCCTGGCGTAAGTCCTGGGCCCGAGCCCCAGCCCTTCTTCGGGTGCGAAGGTTTTCGCCGCCCAGGGCCGGATGCCCCACATCTCGTCGTTGATAAAAATGCCGCGGTATTTGACCGCCGGCGGTCCGACCCGCAGGCGCTCGGGTGAGACGTGGATCGCATCGCATTGCGCGGGCGTCACGTCGGCCCACCAGCACCACGGCGAAACCCCGATCCGGCGCGACAGTTCGTAAACCCCATACGCCGTTCCGCGGCGGTCACTGCCAGCGATAACCAAGGCTCGACGGACTCCCGGCAAGGGGTGTGCCACGGTTGTGATCACGAACGTCTCCCATTGGCCCCGCACATCCCGCACATCCAGTCGACCCTCGTTGGCCAAACGGTCGATCGCCGGACTGCGGCCGAGCGTCCCCGCCAGCACGGCATATTCCGCCAGCCCTTTGGTCGTTTGTCTGACTGCAGGTTTGTGCCCAGTAACCCGCTCGACGTCGCTCGCCAAGTCAGCGGCCGCTATCCTGGCGACCATCCAGTCGTCCTCGGCTACGAAGATATCCGCGGCCACTTGTTCGTCGATTAGCGGAAAGTAGCTGGCAACTCTTTTCTGGCTGATGTAATCGCCGGCATCGGCCGATGCTGGGGCACACCCAATGGCGGCGAACGTCAGGAGCGCCAGCGCAAGGGGCATCCATTTTAGCGCCAGAAGTGACCCTGGGCAGATCATGCGTATGCCTTCATGGCTTCCGGTTTGAGCGAAGTCGCGCTGGCTGGGTGGGGATACTGGTTATTCTCTCGCTGCCTGGCGGGTGGCGATGGGAACATATCCGACCTCCAAACCCGGTGGCGGAGTCACAATCAATGCCGGGTCTACATCCGCGAGCTTGCCCATCGCGGGTGGTGGCAGGTAGTTGCGGTCCTTTTTCCAGCTCCGGTGGAGTTTTTCCACCCGCGCCTGCAGCGCTTCGCGCTCTGAATCGGTCAAGTCGGCGTTGAGCAAAGCCGGTTGGTCGGCGAAGCGATACCAGTAATACGTTACCACGCTGCCGTCCCCCGGGTGCGCCTGGAAAGGTCCGGCTACGGGGCCCGGTGTCTTCCAGCAACTCGCTGCATCCTCGGGCGTGACATAGGGGGTAGGGTGCCTCCCACTGGACCGATCAAAGCGTACTTCGGCCAAGCCTGTTTCCGCCGGGACGTTTTCCGCCCGCACCGGAACCCATTGGGGTTTCCCGCGGCCTTTCACCAGGTGGAAATATTCGGGGAGCTTCAGCAGCGGACCATGCTCGGCATCGGTCTTCCTCACAACCTGGGGATCCCATCGATAACCAAACGTATTGGAGTCCGCAGCCATCGGCGTCGCGAAGGAAGCCCACGCCAGGGGTACCTTCTCCTCTTTGGAGGCACCGTCGGGATAAATGCTCCAAGTCGCTCCCCCTTTGCCGCTAAACTCATGCAGGATGGCGCCCGCGGGATGGATCGCGCCGCTGGCTTCGGCACCGCCGCCAAACCATGTTTTCACCGCGTCCCAGAGGGCGGTCTTGTTGTAGGAAGTGATGTGATGCACGACCAACGATTCGCCGTTTGGCGAACAGGGAAAGAAGGTCGGGGCTATACGGGCGTAGGTTTCTCCTTTGGCATCGACGGACTGAACGCTGGGGATATGCTGGGTCTCCATCTGCAGGGCCCGGTTAGGATTCGAGGGACGGCTGTCCAGAAGCATCCCCTGGAAGCGCGGCTCAGCGACCACGCCGCGGGACCAAAAATAGGGGGTGAAGAACGCCACCGGCCCTTTGAAATTGCCCGTGTTCAGAAAGAGCGTCCAGGATTGATCCCCGGTCGGAATGTCCTTGCCGGCGGTGGTGGTCTTGGACGGGGTGAGCGGTAGCGGCAGGGAGCCGTAGCCGAAGAGTTCGCCGCAGGTGCCCTGCTTGAGGTTTAAGCCATCGGGTGGCCACAGCAGCCAGGGGCTGAGTTGCGCCACCCCATACTTGCCTTGCGGTCGATCCCAGTCTCGTCCCTTCCCAGCCCCCGGTCCGTTGGCCCACTCGCTGAAATTCGGCGCCACACCGCCCATGATGAACTTCGGTGTCACGGTGGCAAACTCCGTGTCATGCCACCAGCCCAGGCCGCCTTCAACGTCGGAATAGAGCTTCAGGGGAGGGGGAACTTCGTTCCGGGCGAACATCCAGGTGCCCAACAGGCCGGTTTGAAACCGTTGCCCCGGATATTCGTCCAGCAACGGCCAGGCGGCGACGTACAGGGAAAACCCGGCGTTGTAGGTTTCCGGGACCTTCCCGTTGGGGACGAGGAGGTAGCCGGCCATCTCTCCCTTCCGAATCTGGCTGCCAGGCTGCGCCGACCAGGCGCCGGCTGCCAAACCAAGGGCTGCCGCCAGCATCCACCGCAGCCTGCCACCTTGCCGCCCCAAGTCGCTTCTCCGGCGTCGAACTCCCGGGGATTGCGGTCGCTTCAAGACGTGGTTTTCTATTGCCGTTTTATCGTTTGTCTTCATTTTCTGGATTTCTTGTAAATCAATCATGGCTGCGCTCAGAGGTCGTTGGATGAGGGTTTAGGCCAGCTGTTGCGCAGCTTCAGGCGGCGCGTTTGCGTGAGGTCATCGAGCATCATAGTAACCAGGGTGCTGCTCATGCAATAGTCCCTGGTTCCCAGCGGTTGGCCCGAGATCGAGTTCAAGGAGACTTGGTTCCATTTGAAAAGGTTACCGCATAAGTCTTTCCGGCAGGCCCAAAGCCGCTCATCACCGTTTTGGCAGCGCTGCGTACCGTAACCTTTTGCTGATCGCCGGCGCGCTCTACCACCAAATCCCAAGCCCGGCCAAAGGCCCGCAGGTCACGCAGCGCCATCCGGGGCCAGTCCTTGGGGAGCCAAGGCGTGCATTCAAAGGAGTCGAGGCCGGTGGGCACAATGCCGAACATGCCTTCGGTGAAAACGCGGGGATAGAGCGAGCCGGGGCAGAGCATGTCTATGGCATCCTCATCCGGATAAGGCCCCTTGCTTCCGAAAACCTGGGCCTGTACTACGCGGCGGGTCAGTTCCAGTGCGTCCTCCGTCCGTCCCGCTTTAAACAAGACCCGCAGGGCATAGTAGGTCTCGCGGCCCCATTCGGTCGGCCGGGTAGACTCCGCCAGGATGTCGGCTCCGGTCAGCCGGTGAGGCCAGAGTTTGTCCGACAACAGCGCGGTCGCGGTGGCCTCTTGCCGTTCGGTAATGCCCATCGCCAACGGCAGGAGGATCCAGCCGCGCAACGTGGTGTTTTCCTTATAATAACGATACGTAGGGAAGCCCTCCAGATCCGCGCCGAAATACGTTTCGATGCCCTGCCTCAGGGCCGCCCCGCGCCGGTCAAGTTCCGCGGCCACAGGTCTCCCCAAGGCCTGTGCCAAACGGGCCGCCTGGCGGTAGCCACCGTAGGCGAGCGATGAGGTGCTCAAGTTGGCGGCGCCGGTTGGATAACGACCTTCCATCTCGTCGGTTCGCGAGGCGATAATACCCTCGGCCGTGGTGTGCCGCAGCAGCGAGGCGGCGCTGAACTCGATCAACGGCCACAGTTCCTCGGCCGCGGCGCGGTCGCCCTGAAATAAAAGAAAGCTTGACAAGCCGTAGAGCACCATCGCGTCATCGCCGCGCTCACGTTGGGTGAGTTTTAGCCCGGGACCTTCGAACGAGCCCGGAAAGGGGACGATGCCTTTCTCCTGGCAATAATCCTGCCAAACGCGATACATGTTCATACTGGCGCGGTTGAGCTCAGCATCGCCAAAGAAGGGAAACACGGGGCTGGAGTATTCCACCGGATCATTAGCCCAGATGCCGGGTGAATAAGTCAGACTGCCGTTGTGGGTGATCACCCCCTGGGTCGTCTCGATCGGGTTTTCAAGCACATGGAGTTTCTGCAAGGCGAAGGCCACATCCAGGCCCGGATCGGGGGTTTCCAGGCGTCCCGGTCCGCTCCAGGCTGCTTCGGCCACGGCCCGCCGCGCTCCGCGCTCCAACGCCGTGTTCACGGCTAGATCCGGCTCAGCCGCCAGCCTGGCCTGAACGTAAGTGGCGAACGACAGCACGCCTCCGGCCTCCACCACAGTGGTCTTCACCTCCGGGCAGTTCCAGACGATGGCAATATTCTCCCCCACGGGCCTTGCCTTACGAGCGGGCGCGACCGTCACGGCAACCGATTCGGCGGAGGCATTTCGCAGTTGCCACTCTTCAATCACCAAGGCCTTGGTCATGGAGGGATAGACGGTGCGGGTGACGGCCACACTCCCGGATGCGGGGTAGGTTAAGGTCAGCAATCCATCGAACGTGACCGACGACGGAAAATCGCTCCGCAAGAGTCGGTCGTTGACGCGCACTTCAGGCCTCGATTCGCCTCCGGCCACGAAGGCGACCTTCTTCTTTTCGACCTGGCTCTGAAGGTTGAAGAACCGGGCAGTGTAGGAGAAACCGTTCGTGCTATCGGACTGAACTTGCATGACCACCTTGCGTCCCTGCAGGCACATCACTAGCGGCTCCGTCGCCGGCCCAAGGTGAGTGATACGACCCGGTTGGTCCCGGACCCAGAAGTCGGCTGGTGCGGGAACTGCAGCCTCTAGCCCTTTGGCCGGAAGCGGCCCCACGCGCACGTTATCGAAGAGATTGCGATCATAGGTGCTGGCCAGGTAAGCCATACCTTTGGCGCGAGCGGCATCGTTTACCGCGGCCAGCGATTTGCCGTCCACTGCTCCCGAAATCCGGGCGCCTCTCATCTCCAAACGCAGGTGATGCCATTCCGCCGGCTTGAATCCGATGATCTGGCCGGAGACAAGAAAAGTGGATTGCCAGTTGAGTTGCCAACGGCCGTCGCGCGCCAGGATCCAGCGATAGCCCAATTTGTCGCGGTCGGCATAGCGCCCACCGATTTCGACATCACCACCCGCCAGAAGGACGTCGGCCTCGATGACGCAATCCTGCCAGTTCGAGTCGCCAAACAGCGTGTGGGGTTTCAGTAATTTGGGGAACCACCGAATGCCCTCCGCGGGCACAATTTGTGCCAGACATAATCCACCCTTCGGCGAATGACACACCTCGAACGTGCCCTTCTGGTCGGAGAAATAGCGTGGCGTGTCCCCGGCGTGATAACTCTCGAAGGTCTCTTCGAACGGAAAGGGAAAGGGTTTTCTGGGCGGCGACGCTCCGTGGGAGCCTTTCTGTTGCCCGATAGTGGTGGTGAGGGTGTAGATCGCGTCGGCATCGATCTCAAGTTCGACTGTGTGGTTGCGCAAGGAAAGCGTTGGCTGTTCTATGAACTGAGCGGCCGCGGTGGACTTCCAGACATGAACCGGGCCGTCCTTCAGTCCCGGCAAGAGAGTGAGATGGATGGTCCGTTTCTCGCCGGTCACGATGATGACCGACCAATCTCCGGTCTTGGGATTACGCAAGGCTACGTGGCTGCCGCGCCAGGTGTTGGTGTCCATCTGGCCGCACGCGCCATCCATGTAGACCCAGCCCGGTTCGGCAAATTGAGTGGTGTGAGCCAACGCCCACACCGCTGGCCAGACGGTGTAATGCCCGCACCAAGGGGTGTCGGCCCGCATCGCCCCAGTGCCCGACCAGATGACCTGGTCGTAAATCGAGGCGATGGGACACCAGATTTCGAACTTGGTGACGCGATCGCGCGTGTAGATCTTATTCATCAGCCGGGCCAGATAGAGCGCGCCTTTGTCACCCCATTGCCCGCCGGACTGGCTCCATTCCTCGCTCGCCCAAAGCGGCTTGCCCGAGCGTTTGGCTTTCTCCGTGGCGGCGGGGCCGCCCTTTTGGTCAATCTCCCACGGATCCCGCCCGTCCAGATAGTGATAGCCTACCGCGCCGATCAGTCGATCCAGCTCGGGATCCTTCTCCAGTGCGTTGAAGATCTGCCAATGGTCGCCATTGTTGTCCGGCGCCTGGAGCTTCACTTTGGCGAATCCGCGCGCGTCCAATTTCGGACGCAAACTCCTCCGGATCCAGTTCAGGTCGGTGCCCATCTCATTTTGCGCCGCGGCGATCCAGTCCAGTTCCAGCCCGTAATGCTGGCGCGCCGTTTCCAGGAAGGCGGCGAACCAGTCCGCTGATGCCGGCGAGAACCGGTCTCCCACCCAGTGCGGATAGGCCCACGGGAGGCAATCGAGGATGATCTGTGGATTGCGTTTGCGGGCCTCGGCCATGAGCCAGAACTCATAGCCGCGCGGTTGGGGGTTGGCCAATTCCTCGCGGGTGACAACGTGGGAAGGCTCGCTGCCGCACGTGGAATTCTCGCCGCTGCCGATCTCCACTTTGAGATGCTGGAAGCCAGCCCCAAAGCGCGGCTTGAACAGGAAATCCAGAATCTGGCCGCGCTGCGGCTCGGGGTAATCCGGGAGCAGGCGTGTGGAGGCGCCGGCGCTCACGGCGCCCACACCCTCAAAAACCCGGCCCGGCGACGTCGCATCGAGTTGGATGAGTTTCGCCGCGTCGGCCGCCTGTAAGTCAAAGGCCAGGCCGGCCATCAAGCCGGCGACGACCACCGCCCACAATCGGCAAAGCCCGCGCTTGGGTTCAGGCGCCGAGTTTACGCCCCCGCCCAGATAGTCACTGAGATTCATAGAGGACAGCGTGTGCGGCGGCGACGGAAAAACGCTCGCCGCAAACAGCCGGCCATTCTTCTGGCACACGGCGACATGTCAACTATCTTCATTGCATTCCGATTCTTCATAACTAGAAGCACGATCTGCACCGATCACCTTACTTGTGTTTGCCGACCGCCATTCTCTACTATGGGTAGGCAACCTCAAGGCGATAAAAGCGCTGCGACTGGCTGGCAGCGGTCGGATCGGTGAGCGTCATCGGCAGCAGACTGCCAGTCGGGTTGGTGCCCCAGGAGCCGTAACTCCAGGTGGCGTCCGTGAGCAGGTTCTTGTAATCGAGACGGTATTTAAAGCCTGCGGCCGCCGTGAAGCTAAAGGAGGGTACGCTGTTGGCCACCACAACCCCGCTGAGCGGCAGCACGGGTGTTGGCGGCGGCATCAGTGTCGTGAAGCTCAATACGTTGGTCGCCCAGACGTTGTACCCGCTGTTGCTGGCGCTAAAGGTGAAGTAGTAGGTCGTGCTCGGCGCCAAGCCAGTGGGCGTGCAGCTAATGTTCGTGGAGCCTACGTTGCTCCAGGAGCCGACGTAAGTCGAGTTGGTCCACAACGCTGCGTTGGTCGCCCCTTTGACCGTGTTCCAATAGGCATTCACAACGGCATTTGTGCCGACGCAGCCCAGCGTCGCATTGAGTGTGGCCGTGGTGCCCATGATCCCAGTGGCCGGCGTGTTGGTAATGGCGAACGCGGGGACGGTCACCGTGCCGGTGCCGCTGAAGTGCGCGTCCTGGTAGGCGGCCGGAGAACTGGTCGAGCCATACACACCGGGGAACAGGTTGGTGCCGCCAAGCGTCAAGGCGGAGATCATTGCCGTGCCGCTGTAGTTCAGGTTGACCACCGCGCCGTTGCTGATACTGAGCGCGCCGGAGCCCAGCGAAGCCGCCTGCGAGCAGGACAGCGTACCGGCCTGCACCCGGGTTGCTCCGCTGTAGGTGTTAATACCGGACAAGGTCAGGGTGGCGCTGCCCGTTTTGGTGAAGCCGCCGGGACCGCTGATGTTGCCGCTGAACCCCATGCTGTAGGTCGTCTGCAGGGTCGTATTCGAGTTGGCGGTGACCGGCCCCGACCACGAAACACCCCAGCCATTCTGGGACCAGAACGTCCCGCCATTCAGGGTCAAGGCGTTGGTCGGACTGGCGCGCTCAAATTCCAGCGTGGCCCCGCTGTTGAGCGTGACCGGCCCGCTTCCCAGCGCAGAACTGCAGTCGGGACTGATCCCATTGGTCATGGTGCCCCAGATCAGCGTGCCGCGGTTGATGATCGTGCCGCCGCTGTACGTGTTGGGGCTCAGGCCGTAAAAACGCAACGAACTCGCGCTGTTCATCGTCACCCCACCCGTACCGCCCAGCACGGAGCCGAGCACCACAGAGCCCGTCGTATTGGTGACCGTCAGATTGCCCAGTACCGTCAGGTTGCCGTTGGTCAGCAGGTAGGTCCCGCTGAAGTTGGTAAACGTGACCAGGTTGGCGGTGACCCCGCCCAGGGTGATGGTTCCACCCATGCCACCCGAGCCGATCCGGGCATTGTAGTTGTCGGTCCAGTTCACGTTCGATGCGCCGTTCCACCACGCAGTGGTGGTGTTGATCCAGGCGCCGCCGCCATCCACCACTCCGGTCCCAGTGCCATTGGCGTCCCAAGTCAAGTCTGGCGGCATGAGCGTGATGGGCGGACTGACCGCGGCCGTCAAGCTCATCCCGGAGATCGCCGTGGCGGTCAAAGTCATCGTGTCCGTCGCCGAATAGACTGGCCCCGAGATCATCACGTTGCTGCTCCCGCTGACCAAGGTTCCGCTGACCGTCCCGCTCAGCGTCCCGTAGCCGGAGTTCTGGCTCAATTGCACGGTCGTGTCGCTCGTCACGTTCTGCGGTTTGCCGCCGGCATCCTGCGCCTGCACGCTCACGCTGAACGGAAATCTCGCCGGGGGAGAGACCGGCACCGACGTGAAAGCCAGCTTCATGGGCGGTTGGGGAGTCGTGAAGCTCAACACGTTGGTGGCCCAGACGGTGTACGTCGCGTTGGTGGCCAGAAAGGTGAAGTAATAGGTCGTATTCATCGCCAGACCTGTGGCGGTGTAGGCAAGGTTCGTCGAAACCATATTGGTCCATGCGCCCACCTTGGCCGAATTGGCCCACGCGGCCGGGTTAGCCCCGCCATTGACCGTGCCCCAGTACGCCAGCACCGTGGCGTTGGTGCCGGCGTAAGCTAAGCTCAAACCCAGCCTGCCATTTAGCGTAGCTCGATTGGTCGCAATCCCCGTGGCCGGCAAATTGGTAATGTTAAGGGGCACCTGCACGGTCACCGTGCCCGTGCCACTGAAGTGAGCGTCCGGATAGGCCGCCGGCGAATTGCTCGAACCATACACACCGGCCAGTTTGTTGACGCCGCCAAGGGTCAGGGAGAAGAGGCTCCTGGTGCCGGAATAATTCAGGTTGACCGTTGCGCCGTTGCTGATGCTCAGCGCGCCGCCGGCCAGCGAAGCCGACGCCGAGCAGGCCAGTGCGCCGGTCTGCACGAGCGTGGCCCCGGTGTAGCTCTCGACCCCCGACAGGGTCAGCGTATCGGTGCCCGTCTTGGTCAACCCGCCAGCACCGCTGATGTTGCCGCTGATCCCCATCCCGTAATCCGTCCGCACGGTGGTATTCGAGTTCACGGTGACCGGCCCCATCCATGTCACACCCGCACTGTTCGCGGCGTAGAGCGTGCCACCGTTCAGGGTTAATGCATTGGTCGGACTCGCTTTCTCAAATTGCAGCGTGGCCCCGCTGTTGAGCGTAACGGGCCCGCTTCCCAGGGCGTAACTGCAGTCGGGACTGGCCCCGTTGGTCGTGGCGCCCAAGATCAGCGTGCCGCGGCTGATGATCGTGCCGCCGCTGTAGGTGTTGGGCGTCAGCCCGCAGATGCGCCAGGTGCCGGGGCTGTTGATCGTCAGCTTGTGCCACGGCCCGGAGACCACATTCGAGATGACCACCAGCCCGCTGCCCGTGCCCCCCAGCACCGTCGACACGTCCAGGTTCAACGGCGTGTTGATCACTACCCCGTTGCCGCTGTTTTGGTTGATCTGCGGCAAAGACCCGACGTCGGACGCGAGGGTGATGGTGTTGCCGGTGAGCGTCACCGCGCCCGCGAAACTCAACTGGTTGACCGCATATCCGCCGTATCCATACCCGCTGCTCAGGTCGTTGGTTGCCAGATAGGCCCCCGACGAAGCGAAATTGAGCCGGTAATACGAGTGCCCGCCGGACACCGGGGCGGACGCGGAGACCCAATTGCTTGCCACACTCCAGTTGCCTGAGGTCGCCTGGTTCCACGTGTTGGTAACCCACCCGCCCCAAGCCTCACTGGTGGCAATCGGCACGTAGCCGACGGTCGGCAGGTTCGTGGGCGGGGTGACCAGCAGGGCCGGGTCAACGTCGGCTAAGGTTCCCATCGTCGGCGGCGCAAGGTAAATGCCCCCGTTGGTCCAGGCGCTGTGAATCTTCACCACTGCGGCCTGGAGTTGATCGCGCTCGGTTTGGGTCAGACCGGCCTTCATGATCGCCGGCTGATCTTCAAAACGATACCAGTAATACGTCACCACGTTGCCATCATCGAGCCGCGCTTGGAACGGGCCCGCCGCCGGCCCCGGACTTGTCCAGACGGCGTCGTTGGGCACCGTGTAGGTCTCGGGTGTTGGGGGTGGGCCGCCGCTGTCAAAGCTCACGCTTGCGAGTTGTGAAGCCGTGGGTACCGCCGCCGGTGAAACCGGCGTCCATACCCCCCCTTGGAGCTGATAGTATTCCGGCATCGCGACGGCTGGAGTCCCGTTGGCGAACTGGGTGTAGGTCACTTGATTGGTCCCCCATTGGTAGCCCCAAGTCGCCGAGTCGGGGTCGTAAAATCCCATAGTTGTCCCCATGGCCATCGGCATGCCGGAACCGGACTGACCCAGCGGAGAGTTCCAAACCGCCCAACCAAAGGAGCCGCCCTTGAGAGTCTGCACTGCGGCACCGTGGGCATTGAACGGACCGACCGGCGCCGGGCCGCTGTCGGTAAGCCATTGTTGGGTCGCGTTCCAGAGCGCGGTTTGGTCGTACGCGGTGGGACTATTTAAGGCGATGGTGCCATTCGTCCCATTATTGAGGGCGGCGAACACGGGTTCCACGCGCAAGTAGGATCCCTCGGGACCGTCGTACTCCTTCCCTGGCACAGTGTGTGACTCATTGGCGATCGACTTGTTCGGCCCGGCCCAGCACGAGTCCAGCATCAACCCGGCCGCATTCGTATTCGCCTCCGTAACTTGCGCGTAGAAATGAGGCGTGACGATCGCGACGGGGCCTTGGAAGTTCCGGGTGTTAAAAAACAACGTCCACCAGTGATCGCCGGTGGGGACATTGACGCCATCAGTGGTAGCCTTCCCCGGCAGCAGCGGCAGCGCCAGGTAGCCGTAGCCGACNAACTGGCCGCTGGTTCCAGCGCGGAACATCTCCAACTTTGGTGGATAAAGCAGGCACGGGCTGATTTGGGCTGCGCCATAGACACCGACACCGTTGCCGCTCGAGGTGCCGTTGGCATAATTAGTGAAGGTCAGCCCGTAGAAGGCGCAGGCACCGATGCCAAACCCATGGTTGCACCACGGGTTCCCATACCCGCCGCCGACACCGGGACCGCCTTCGATATCGCAATAGGCATTGGGAGGGCTACACTGCGGGCCCATCCAGGTGCCGGGTTCCAGGCTAGCTTCGAAACTGGATGAATAGTATGCATACTGTGGCCGCCCTAACAGCGCCACATACATGGAATACCCCGCATCGTACGTATCGGCCACCCCGTTATAGCTCACGCCCAAATAGCCGCCGAGATTCGGGCTGGACCACGTTTGTGCCTGCGCGGGCAACACGATCGCCGTGGACAGCCAGCCGGCCATTCCCATGGCATAGTGTACATTATCAACAATCTTCATTATTCAGAGTTCTTTATACTCAACCTTTCGCGAGCCCGCTAACTTAAGATGGCCGGGTCAGGCGACCCGGCCCTCGCATTCAGCCCTTTAACTCAGGAATCCCCAGGCTATTCCGCTTCGATGCGGTAGAACCGGTGTTGCGGGTTGGGCGACGAATCGGTCAAGGTCATCGGGCTGCCGGTGCCGACCGTCCCTGGCGTTATGGGAGTCCAGTTCGTGTCGGTCAGGTTATTCTTCCATACCAGGTAGTACGTGTAGCCCGACAGCGTCGCAATACCCGTGAACGTCGGCACGCCTCCCGGCCGGCTGAAGCTGGCGGTCGGCAGTGCGGGGGCCGACGGCGGCGGCAACACCGTTACGGTGCCCGTCCCGGTGAAGACCCCGTTCGGATTCGAGTGGCCCACGCCGAACGTGCCGGTGCCTTGGTTCCCGGTCCCAATGGTCACGCTGGCGACCCGCTGATTACCCGCGTAACCGAGGTTGACCGTCACGCCGGTGTCGATGGCCAGAGGACCGGTGAAGGTGCCGAGCTTGTAAAGCGCGAGCGTGCCGGGGCCACCGGTGGACATGGCGTGGAGCCCACCGTCAGGTGTGGCGCCCAGGGCGGGGTCGTGTTCCAGCGCCTGATTGATGCCGCAGCCAAAGGCGGCGACATCAATGTTGGCTCCGCCAAGCCCCACATACGCATGAGTCAGGTTGCCCATGAGGTTCGTTGTGCCTTCCGCAACCACATCCGCGTTACCGAGGTTGTCGTTCTGCGTTCCGCGGAGCACGCCGCCATTGAAGCGGAATATCACCGAGCCGGGGGGCGTCTGGAGAATGTTTTTAGAATTTTCGTAAATATTGTAGATGTTGGGTGTGATCAGGGTGCCGCCGTTCAGATCGTACTCGGCGGTGGTGGCGCCGGAGCTATAATCGCCCAGCATTACCCCGGGACCGTTGTTATTCCACCAAGCGGTGGCCACCGGCGGTGTCTTGACGGTGCCACCATTCTGGACGACTTTGCCCGACTCACCGGTGTTAAAGAAACCGACGCACAAACCGGAGGTAGCCGACCAGTCGAGGGTAGCGCTGTCATTGATAGTCAAAACGCCCGTGCCGGAGACACTCCCAACGTCCAAATATGAACCTGAGGTATCGGTCCACGACCCAGTGCCGCTCAAGACAATTCCTACCGCGCCGTTGACTATAGGCACGCCCCACGCCGGCGCTACCGCGGTCGTAAGCGCGCCTCCGATATTCAACGTTCCCGCGCCACTCTCAGTCAAGACACTTGCGGTCGCGTTAATGGGGCAGGTGATGGAAAGTGTGCCCCCCTGCAGTACTATACTGCTCAACTCCAGGGTGTTGCCGCTGGTGGAGGCGATGGTCTGGTTGGTTACCAGATTGTTAAAGATCAGGCCTGACACCGTAACGTCGGTGTCCAGGTTGACGATTGCGCCCGCGCTCGCGCTATCCGAGAATATCGCCACGTTGCCCGTGGCGGGCACCGTATTGTCCCAATTGGCCGCGGCGCTCCAGTTGCCGCCACTCGGGCCCTGCCAGTAGTAGCTGGCCGGCACGGTCACCCTCACCGTGTAGGCATTTATGGTCGCTCCGTCGGTGACGGTGTAGATCACCGGGTTGCTGAAGTTGTTGGTCGAGCCGCTGGCGGGAACGCAAGTCCCGGAGAACAGCGTATAAGTGGGCGCGATTTTCGTGAGGTCGGTCCTGGCCGGCATAACCACCGAGATCGTCATTAGGACTGGGTCAATGGTCACCGAAGTGGCGCCCGGCACCGCGAAGGCGATAATGTCTGCAGGCCCGGGAACCGTCACCGTGCCCACCCCGGCAAAGTGGGTGCCGTCCTGATTCGCCGGGGGAGCGGTAGAAGTGGTGGAGCCATAAGTGCCAGGGGGCACCACGGTGCCATCAATGGTTAGCCCCGAAATGAAGTGGGTGCCGGTGTAGTCCAGTTCGACCATGCCTTCACGACCATTCAAGCTGGTGATGTTCAGGGGCCCGCCACTGCCCAGGGCGTTGATGTTCGAGCAGACCAACGTGCCGCTGGTGACCATCGTGGTGCCGGCGTAGCTGTTGCTGGCTGTGAGCGTCAACTTTATGCCGCCCTGGTAATTGTCCCACTGGAAGCCCCCAGGCCCGCTGATTTGGCCTCTGACCGTTTGACCGTAGTTATACGTATTGGGCCTGCCGAAGTAGGAATTGGCAGCCAGGACGATGGGCCCGTCCCATTTGGCGTCGTTGTAACCGTTGTACTCAAAATACCGCCCTCCGTTCAGGGTTAGCGTGCCCCCCACAATATGCGCCCGGAACCCCTCGAGGGTGGCGCCGCTTTCCACCGTCACATTAGCCATGGTGAAGGCAGCCGCGCCCGGAGCAAACCCTGTTGCCGCGGCGTTCAAATAGAGGGTACCGGTTAGGACATGAGTGCCGCCGGTGTGGGAGGGCGGGCCGGTGAACGTGAGTTGGCCGGAGTTCGTCTTGGTCAGCATGCCCGGGCCCGAAAGCGCGCCGACAAGAGCCACCTGCCCAGCGCCGCCGCCGCCGAGGGTGATGTTGGTGGCGAGATTGAGGGCGTTGCTGATCGTGCAGGTGGCGCCGCTGTTCTGACTAATCTGTGGCAACGTGGCGCCGTTGGCGGTGAACGCCAAGCCATTGCCCCAGAGGGTCAGCGTGGGGCCGCCGAAGTTGAGTTGGTTGAGCAGGAAGCCGGCATTCAGGTCGTTCGTGGCCGAATAAGTGCCGGCCGTGGTGAAATTGAGCGTGTAGCTCGATCGGCCCCCGCCGAGCGGCGTTTGCTGGTTGCCGACATCGTTGGTCCAGTTGGCCGCGACACTCCATTTGCCGGACGCGGTATTCGTCCAGGTAAAGAGATTGGCCAGAACGCCCTGGGAAACCGTCACGACGTACTGTTGGGTGGTGACACCATCCTCGGCCGTGACGGTATAGGTCACTGGCGAACTGAAGTTCTCAGTGGTGCCCGAAACTGGCGAGCCCGTGGCACCGGGAGAAACCGTGTAGGTGGGGGCCAGATGCGTCACGTCCGTGCCGCCCGGCACCAGCATGTTGATAGTGTTGCCGATAATCGCGGCGGACCCCAGCGCGCCGAAGCTGAAAGTGAGCATGTTATCGAGCGTACTTGGGGGGGGCCTTACTACGCCGGTGCCGCTAAAGAACGTATCATTAGTGTGGGTGGCGCCGGAGGCGGAGGATCCGTAGGTGCCGCCGGTCTGGGGCACCCCGCCGAGGGTCAACGCGGCGAGCGATTGTGATCCGGTGAAAGTCAGGTTGACCTTGCCGCCGGTGTTGATGCTCAGGGTGCTGTGGCCCAGGGCGTTGGTGTGGTTGCATTGTAGCACCGTGCCAGCGCTGACAACCGTGGGACCGGTGTAGGTGTTTGGCCCGTTAAGTACCACCGTGCCGCTGGCGACCTCGGTAAACCCGAAGCCATTTCCACCATCACTAATCACCCCGTTGATGGTAAGTGTGCCACCCGCGGAGCCAATCGTCGAGTTCGCCGCGAGCATCAGCCCGCCGTTGAGGCTGGTAGTACCATCCCCGCGCAGCACTCCAAGGTTCTCGCCATTATCAATACCACCGGCAAGTTCTACGGTGGTAGTGTAACTGCTCGCCCCCCAGCCTAAATACAGTGTCGTGTTATTTTCAACCTTTATCGTGCCGTTTGTCGGCCAGACAAATGACGGACTATAGTAAGTTGACGCGCACATCATGCCATTGGTGAGGTCCAAAATGCCGGTAAAGTTGCCCATATCGAGATCGAGTCCAACATTAGCGTACTTGCCGAGGGGCAGGTTCACGGTGCCGGCTCCGGTCACCGTGGCGGCCGGCCAGGCGCTGCCACCACCTCCGGTTCCGGGTAGTGACCCGGACAGAACAAGGGTCGTGCCGCCCGCCACGGTGAAATTAGCGGTGCCGGCCACCGCGCTGCTGCCGTCCGCCACCAACGTGCCGGCGTTGACCGTGGTGTCGCCCGAGTAGCTGTTCGCGCCCGCGAGGGTGAGGGTGCCGGTCCCGTTCATCGCGAGACCGCCCGTATCGTAGAGGCTGCCTGACAAGACGGTGTTGCCGTCGCCGCCGACGGTCAACAGGTAGCCGCCATTGTCAACGTCCGAGACCGTCAGCAGGTTTATCGAGTTGTTGAGCCAGGTTTGGGCCGCGCCCAAAGTCAAAGGGCTGATGATCGTCGTGACGCCCGCGCTGGCGTTGTTAGTGATGCCGTGGTTGAGCGTAATTGTCTGACCGTACGTGCCCAGCGTGTAGGTGCCGGAAAAGCTGTTCATTGTCAGCGAGTTGACCGTGGTCGGGCCAACGACCAACGCGACGGCGTCACCCGCTCCGCCATTGCCGAACACAACACCGGAGCCGTAGGTCCAAGACACGTCAGTTGAGCCGTTCCACCAGGTGGCGCCACTGTCCCAATTACCGGCGCCGTCGCTCGGACCGCTGCCGGTGCCGCCGGCGTCCCAGCGAAGGGTGGTCTGCGCCTGAGCGGGCCGGCAAGCCAGCACCGCGAACATTACCGCGAGGGCGAATAACCTCCGGGCGCCTCCTGTCTTATTGAGCATTTTTGTTCGTTTCATATAGGTGGTTCTGCTTTCCTTTTTGTTGTTCCGTTAATGACGCTTTCGCGTCGGGAAGTTTCGCCTTTCAGATCCTTGGGCGTATGATGGGACAAGAGTAACCAAGAGGTTTCAGGTCCTCCGCCAAATAGTCCCGCCGCGACGATGGCATCCTGTCCGTCATCCGGGCCTGATGGGCCGGGTTGTACTTGCAGAAATGCTGGGGCGAGTCCGGTTTCATGATGCCGACCGGCAAAGACTGCCCCCCGCAGCCCAAGAGGGTGCGTGCACCCGCTGGCGCGCAACGCTCCCAGTGCGGTGTTCTCGCTCGCCCAGCAAATCAACGGCGAACTCCTGCCGTCCAGTCTCATCATCCCTATCGCAGTAATTCTCATTATGCCCGAACCGGAAGGAAAATCACGACTACCATTTTGCGCATCGGTGTGGTCCAATTTGCGACCGCAATGGAGACCGCACCCGCGGCGATTGGCCGTCCCACGATTCAGCTTGGGGTCCCATTTCCCCATCCGCCTTTGCAGCGCCTCCCAATCGTCGTCCCAGTAGGGCGCCGTCTCCACTGCCACGACGTTGCCCGGGAACTCAGGGACCGACGTCGGCGCTGCCTTGGCCTGCCGGAAGCATAAGTGAGGCGGCTTCCCTCCTTCCCGCCTGCCGCCAATCCCCGTGACTCCGATTCCGAAGGGAACCTCTGTCGCCAGCAGATCCTCGCGCGCATCGCGGATGAACTGCGCCAGCCGTTGGCCGTGCAGCTCGGTAAAGAGTGTTTCGTGCAATCATTGCTGGCCCTCGGTCTGACCGGGTTCCGGCCTCTTGTTGTACGTTTGCTTCAGTTTCGCCAGGACCGTCGTTACCAGGTCTTTCCTGGCGCGGTTAGCGAACGCCTCAGAGAATGGATCGCCAGTGCGGCGCATGAGGTCAAGGAGTTCCCGCCGCATTGACTCGATCTCTGCCTGCCTCGAGGGGGCGGCGATGAGGTTCGAGCGCTCGCTGCGGTCGTTGGTCAGATCATAGAACTCCTCGGGAACCCGGTGGAGATAGAAATCGGTGCGGGCCTGGATGGTCGGGTTGTCGACGGCTGCGGCGAGCATAGCCTTCCAGGTCAAACCGGCCATGTTTTCGGTGTGGTACTCCTGTTTGCCGTCGCTCCACGCGTTCCAGATGTAAGCGTGGTCCTTGGTGCGGAGGCAGCGCATCGGCAGCCAGCGATTGCCGAAGGCGGCATTGTAAAAGGTGAAGACGTGGTCCCAGCCGACCATCTTTTCCCCCCGCACAGCGGGCAGGAACGAGCGGCCGTCAATGCCGGGTATAGGCGGCAGGTTGGCGGCCTCGAGCAGCGTGGGGGTGAAGTCGAGCGTCGAGACGAGATGGTCGCTGTCCAAGCTGCCGGGCTTGGTCACGCCAGGCCAGCGGAAGATCAGCGCGCCGCGGGAACTGTTCTCGTAATCGTTCGATTTCGCGAACGGAAAGGACATCCCGTGATCACCGGCGTAGACCATAACGAGGGTGTTTTCGGCGTAGCCTTCCTCTTTGAGCACGGCGAGCACCGCGCCCAAGGCGTCGTCGAGGCGCCGGACGTTGGTGTAGTAGCCGGCCAATTCCCTGCGGATTTCCGGCAGATTCTCGAGAAAGCCCGGCACTGCGGTGACTTCCTCCGGCTTGATCCAACGGCTGGGCGGCTCACCTTCGGCGAGGTCGCCAGGGCCGTTGATGCCAATGAACGGGCGGTGCGGGTCGTAGCAGTTGACGTTGTGAAAGAACGGACGGGCTTGTGCGCGGGCCATTTTCAGGAACTTCTGGGTAGCGGCCGCGAGTTGAGAAGGGTGGCGACTGATGGAGTCATCCGCCACATCAACACAGAAGCTCTGGGCCGGCTGGTGGTGGTTGTTTTTGCCGAACATCGAGATCAGGTAACCGGCGTCGTGCAGTTGCTGGTTGAGCGTGCGCACGTCGGGTTTTACCGGAAAGAAACCCATCGCGCCGTTGCGATGCGGGTAGAGCCCGGTCTGCATGATCTGGCGCACCGGTTGGCACACGGCTACCGTCGAATACGCATACTGGAATCGGAGACCCTCTGCGGCGAGCCGATCGAAGTGCGGCGTCAGGTCC
>TBL_comb47_HYPODRAFT_10001339_pt1 | contig 32030 bp, 33 predicted proteins | sample TroBogypolimnion_40_FD_10682 | JGI IMG/M metagenome (IMG submission 10682) | reverse complement strand
CCGGCTGGAACGAACTTTCCCCCAACACCACCGGCGGAATGTCGGGCCGGGAAAAACTGGAAAATTTCGCGGGCTTGTCCGCGCTGCCCACACGGCGGTGGACGCGCAATAGCACGTCGAACAATTGCCGGCAGTCGCGGCAGATCACCGTCTGCACGTCGCAATGCCGTCCGCCATCCGCACCGCCGGAAACCAGCGTGCGGTATTGACACTGCGGACATTCAAAAAGGTAAGTCCGGCCCACGCCCGCAAAATAACGCGTTGCCGGGGCATAATTCAAGCCGCCAGCGCGCGGCCAGCCACAAACCCGGTAGTCCACGCCGCCTGAAAATTAAACCCACCGGTCACGCCGTCAATGTCCAGTAACTCGCCGGCAAAAAAAAGTCCGGGGCATAGTTTACTTTCCATCGTCTTGAAATTCACCTCCGCCAACCGCACGCCGCCGCAGGTGACAAATTCATCCTTGTTCAAACTTTTGCCAGTCACGGTGAATTCCGTTTGCGTGATTTGCCGCGCCAACGCCTGCGCCTGCGCTCGCGACAGCGCCGCCCAACGCACGTCCCGCGGCAGTCCCGCCGCCCAAACCAACTGCTCCCACAGCCGCGCCGTGAGCGGAAACAGCGGCACATTCGCCACGAGTTTCGCACCGCAGGTTTCGCGCCGCGCCTGAAAATCGCGGATGATTTTTTCCACGGTGGCAGCCGGCAACCAGTTTACGAGCAGCAGAAACTGATAATTCAAATCATGCAAAACCCGCGCGCCCCAAGCGGAGATTTTCAAAATCGCCGGCCCGCTCAACCCCCAGTGTGTCACCAGCAACGGCCCACGCTCGCGCAATTTGGCGACCGGAACCGAAATTTCTGCCTGCTCCAACGAAACTCCGGCCAGTGCGCGCAGCCACGGGGTTGCGATCTGAAACGTGAACAACGACGGCACCGGCGGCTCGATCCGGTGGCCGAGTGAAGCAGCCAGCTGCCCCGCCGCCGCCGCGCGGCAACCGCCGGTGGCGAGCAGCAGGCGGTCGCAAAAAAGTGATTCGCCGCCGACCAAAATCAATTGCCACCGACCGGCGACATTTTTGGCGGCGGATTCGACGGCGCGGTTTAATTGGATTTTTACGCCCGCTTTTTCCGCCGCGCCAAGCAGGCAATCCACGATGGTCTGGGACGAATCGGTGACGGGAAACATCCGGCCGTCGGCCTCGGTCTTCAATTTCACGCCGCGAGCTTCGAACCACGCCACAGTGTCGGCGGCCGAAAATTTTTGGAACGGCGACAGTAGCGCCGGGCCGCCGCGCGGATAGCGGCCGGCGAATTCACGCGGTTCAAAGCAGGCGTGGGTTACGTTGCAACGACCGCCGCCGGAGATGCGCACTTTGTCGAGCACGCGGGCGGTTTTTTCGAGCACCGTCACGGTCGCGCCGGCTTCGGCGGCAGTGATGGCGGCGAAAAACCCCGCCGCGCCGCCGCCGGCGACCACAATTTGCCGTGAATTCATGCGGGGAAAATACCGGAGCGCCGCGCCGATGTCGCGAACGAAGCGGTGCGAAACTTGCAAACAACGCTTCCTATCCGCCGCGCCGTCGGCTAAATTTAGCCAGCGTCGGTATCCGACGGACTCCACGGTCGTTTCAGAACGCCGCTGAAGTTCCTCTATTTCTGCCGCGAGCTTTCTCTTTCGAGCAAGCGTGCAGGGTCTATGTTGCAACCAAAAATCATTCAGGGTGGAATGGGTGTCGCTGTGTCCGGATGGGCACTGGCGCGCGCCGTTTCGTGTTTGGGCCAGTTGGGCGTCGTTTCCGGCACCGGCATTGCCATCGTGCTCGCACGCAATCTTCAATTGGGCGATCCCACCGGCAAATTGCGCCATGCGCTCGAACATTTTCCCGTGCCCGGTGTGGCGCAACGTATTCTCGACAAATATTTCATCGCCGGCGGCAAAGCCCCCGACGCGCCGTTCAAGTTGGCGCCGATGCCGACGCTGCATCCGGGTCCGGCGCTGATGGAATTGACGGTCGCGGCGAATTTCGTCGAAGTTTTCCTCGTCAAAGACGGCCACACCGGACTGGCCGGGATTAATTACCTCGAAAAAATCCAACTGCCCACGCTGCCTTCGCTATACGGCGCGATGCTGGCCAACGTGGATTATGTGCTGATGGGCGCCGGCATTCCGCGCGCAATTCCCGGCGCGCTGGACCAACTTGCCGCCGGCGAAAAAGCGGAGTTGAAAATTGACGTGCTCGGCGCGCTGCCGGGCGAGGATTTTATTTCCTCGTTCGACCCGAAAGATTTGTGGCATGGCACGGCACCGAAATTGAACCGTCCGCAATTTCTCGGCATTGTCGCCTCGGCGACGCTGGCCATGACCCTCGCCAAAAAAGCTAGTGGTCGCGTGGACGGCTTCGTGGTGGAAGGCGACACCGCTGGTGGTCACAACGCCCCGCCGCGCGGGCCGATGCAGCTTTCCGCCTCCGGCGAACCGATTTACGGACCGCGCGACGTTGCGGACCTCGACAAAATCCGTGAACTCGGCCTGCCGTTCTGGCTCGCCGGTTCTTACGGCCAGCCCGGCAAACTCGCCGAAGCCCTCAGCCGGGGCGCCGCCGGCATTCAAGTCGGCACGGCATTTGCCTTCTGCGCTGAATCCGGCCTGCAACCCGAACTCAAACAGCAGGCCTTGCAATTAAGCCGCGAAGGCAAGGCGCGCGTCTTCACCGACCCCGTCGCCTCGCCTACTGGTTTTCCGTTCAAGGTTGTGCAGATGCCCGGCACGCTTTCCGACGCGCCCGTGTACGCCGCCCGCCCGCGCATTTGCGATCTTGGTTATCTCCGGCACCTTTACCGCAAAGCCGACGGCACCGCTGGCTACCGCTGTCCCGCCGAGCCGATTGATGATTTTATCAAAAAGGGCGGCACGCTCGAAGAAGCGCAAGGGCGCAAATGTTTGTGCAACAGCTTGGCCGCCAATGTCGGCATCGGTCAGATCAGCCAAAATCAACGCACCGAGTTGCCGCTGCTCACGGCCGGCGACGACGGCGCCAACATCGCCCGCTTCCTCCAACCCGGCTGCGATTCCTACACCGCCGCCGACGTGGTCAAACTGCTGCTGGCATAAATTAAATTTATTTCCGTCAGGACGCGGCGAACTTGCTCGCCGCGTTTTCTTTTTTCCGGCACACTCCGGCGTGTGACCGAAGAAAATCCACCTCCTCCCGCCGCCGTCCCGCACAAACGCCGCGTGCGTTACCGGGGGAAAAATCCGCGCCGCTACGAAGAAAAATACAAGGAACACGGCCGCGATCCGGAAACCATCGCGAAAGTCATCGCCGCCGGCAAAACGCCCGTCGGCACGCACCGTCCCATCCTGGTCGCAGAAATTCTCGCCGCCCTCGCGCCCCAGCCCGGCGAACTCGCGGTGGATGCCACGCTGGGTTACGGCGGCCACGCGCAGGAAATTCTGCCCCGCCTTTTGCCCGGCGGCCACCTGCTCGGCCTCGACCAAGATCCGCTCGAACTGCCAAAAACCGAAGCGCGGTTGCGCGCGTTGGGCTTTGACGCCAGCGTGTTTACCGCGCACCGCAGTAATTTCGCCGGCCTGCCGCAAATTCTCGCCGCCCAAAATTTATCCGGCGCGGATGTGATTCTGGCCGACCTCGGCGTTTCCTCGATGCAGATTGACGACCCCGCGCGCGGGTTTTCGGTGAAACTTAACGGCCCGCTGGACATGCGGATGAATCCGCAGCGCGGTCAATCCGCCGCCGCGTGGCTGGAAAAAATTTCCGCTGCCGCGCTCGGGGATTTGCTCGTGGCCAATGCCGATGAACCCAACGCCGCGCATCTCGCGCCGGCGCTGGCGGGAAAACAATTTACCACCACGCTGCAACTCGCCAACGCCATCCGCGCCGTGCTGCCCCGTTTGGGAAAAGAGGATGCCGATGCGACCGTGCGCCGCGTGTTTCAAACACTGCGTATCGCGGTGAACGACGAGTTTTCCGCGCTCGACACCTGGCTGCGGTTTCTGCCCGCGTGCCTGAAACCCGGCGGACGGGCAGCGATTTTGACGTTTCATTCCGGTGAAGACCGCCGCGTGAAAAAAGCCTTTGCCAATGGCTTGGCGGATGGCACTTATGCGCAGATTGCCGAAGATGTAATCCGACCGACCCCGGCCGAACAATTTTCCAATCCGCGCTCCGCGCCGGCTAAATTGCGCTGGGCCGTGCGGGCGAAGTGAAGTTTTTCAAAACCGTTCCGCCAGCGCATCCGCCACCGCCGCGGCGATTTTTCGCGGACCGTCACCGCGCAGCCGGACATCCAAATCTTCGAGCCGGCGAATCAAATCCAGCACTTCCTTGCGCGCATACGGACCGCCAGCGGCATCACAAAAATGCGTGCGGCATGCGAATGGTCGGTCGGCGTAAATCAGGCAGCGGCCATTATCGCGGCGCAACAGCGGACACGCACCGTCCGCAGCTTCCGGCAATTCCCGGCGCCCCGTGGCGCGCAATGCTTTCGCCGCCAGCAGCGCTTCGCCTTTCGTCAGATGCGGCGTCTGGCCGGTGATTTGAAACCGGCAACATTCCGTCCGCGCCGTACACTGGCGGGAAATAGACCGCTGCGCCAGCGCTTGGTAAACGGCCCGCACTGCGGCAAGAATTTCGTTGGTCGTGACGCCCGCCATCCGGACTGCATCGTTTTAGTTTGGCGTCACGGTGATACCGAGGACATCCGCCACGGCCCGTTCCCGACCGTCGGTCGGCTCGTTCAAAATTTTCATCTGGCCTGTCCCCGCCTCGCGCACGGCGAGCACCGAGCTGCCACCGCCGTCCAGATTCAAGGCTTCAACACAACCAAGCCGTACCATTTCTGCGCCCAGTTCGGCGTAGCTCATCCCGACGGCGCGACCGGGCTTTCGGCCATCCACCACGAGAATTGTCAGCGTGCTGCCGGTCGCATCCAGCCCGACCACGGTGCGCGGATGGCGGATTTTGCCTCGCCACGGTATCGCTGCACCGGCATGCACCAACAGGACGTTGCCGCCGATAACTTGCCAATCATCGCCGCCCGGCTGCGTGCGGAAGTCAATTGTCACGGTCTGGTTTTTGTGAACAACGAGACAGGGGCGGACGTTGGTACAGGTGGACCAGGTTTGACCATCGGTCATCGCCGGACCTTCGTTAAAAGCCCATTGCTTTGCCCGATAGGCAGAGTTGGTGCCTTCGCCGTCATTCACGCCGCGGGCAATAAAAAAATCGCCATTGATGACGAGGTCAAATTTTTCGCGCGCGGCGATCTGGGTAGGTTCCATCAGCGTGGTCTGCCATTTGCCGGGACCGTCGGGATCAGGGCCGCCCGGCGCCACCCGCAAGTGCAGCCGGGGATTTTTCAAATCCACCACGGCGGCAAACAATCGTTGCGGCGGATCCGTCCGCGTCTCGGTAATACAGACAATTCCGGGCAGCGGCTGGTTGGTGACGGATTCAGCGCGGAGAGAAAAGCTCACGAAGCCAAGTGCCAGCGCAGTGGTAAAACGGAGCGACCAACGGCGCGAAGCGGACGAAAAAAAAATCATCCGCCTTTTCTAGCGATTTGCCCAAGCGGAAACAAGCGCAAAGCCAACTCAAGCTTCCGCGAGCAGCCCGGCCAGATCCAGCGTGCGGGTGAACATGGCCAGTTCGCCGGCCGGCGTGCGCGGCCATTGCGCCGGTGGCCGGTCGCGATAAAGTTCCACGCCATTGCCGTCGGGATCACGCAGATAAATTGCTTCGCTCACGCCATGGTCGGAGGCGCCGTCAAGTTCTACGCCCGCCGCGAGAACACGGCGCACGGCGTCGGCGAGCAACGCGCGGGTGGGATACAGAAACGCGACATGATACAGCCCGGTGCTGTGCGGCGGCGGCGGGGATCCGCCGGCGCTTTCCCAAGTGTTGAGGCCGAGGTGATGATGATAGCCGCCGGCGGAGAGAAATGCCGCTTGCGCGCCGAAGCGTTGCTGCACTTCAAACCCCAGTACCTCGGCGTAAAAATTCACGGCGCGGTCGAGATCGGCCACTTTCAGATGAACATGACCGACGGTGACTTGCGGGTGAATGGGCGGAGTTTTTTTCATGTCCAGGTTTACGGCGAATGCCCCCGCAAAACAAGCGGGATTTTCCAGACTCGCAGCGGCGGGCGACAAAAACAAAAACCCGCCGGGGTGGCCGGCGGGTTGGCGGGAGAAAAATATATTAGCCGTTGTCGCCGATGGCTTCCACGGGGCAGCCTTCTTTGGCTTCCTTGCAGCGGCCTTCTTCTTCGGGCGTCGCGGGTTGCTTGTAAACGTAGGTGTAGCCGCCGTCTTCGTTGCGCTTGAAATTGTCCGGGGCCGTTTCACGGCACAGGTCGCAATCAATGCATTGGTTGTCCACGTAATATTTGCCGGCGATGTTTTCGGAATATTTATTTGCTACGTCAGCCATAAGAATAATTAGGTTAAAGTTATGCGCCGAGTATGCCGCGCCTTGCCGGCGATGGCAAGTGTCTTTTCCGCACGGGCGGTGAATAAAATCTTTTTTAACCTGCTGCAACCGGTTATTTTTGTGGTATGCAACGAGGCACTTTCCGCCGGACAAAAATCGTTTCCACCCTCGGCCCCGCCACCGATTCCGCCGAGATGATCGGCAAGCTCATGGACGCGGGCGTGAATGTTTTCCGCCTGAACATGTCGCACGCGCCGCACGACTGGGTGCGCCGCGTCTTCGCGGCCATCCGCAGCGAATCGCTCAAGCGCGACCGCCGCGCCGGCATCCTCATGGACACGCAAGGTCCGGCCATCCGCACCGGCGACATCAGCTCGCCGCTGGATTTACAGCCCGGCCAAAAATTCACGCTCACCGTGCGCGGTGAAAAATCCGAGGAGGAACATTCCGTGGATGTGAACTACGAGAATTTCATCAACGACATCAGCGTTGGCGACGTGGTGCTGATTGACAACGGCACGATTGAAATGAAGGTGCTGGCCAAAAACGGCAACAAGGTTGAATGCGAAGTGCTCACCGAAGGCAAACTTGGCAGCCGCCGCCACATCAATCTGCCCGGCGTCAAAGTCAGCTTGCCCGCACTCACCGCCAAAGACATCCGCGATGTGAAGCTCGGCCTGGAACTCGGCGTGGATTTCATCGCACTGTCCTTCGTGCGCGAGGCGCGCGATCTTTTGCAGCTGCGGGAATTGTTCGGCGAGAACAAGCCACATCCGTTTGTCATCGCCAAAATCGAAGACCAGCAAGCCCTGTTAAATTTAGAATCCATCGTACGCGGAGCCGATGGCATCATGGTGGCACGCGGCGATTTGGGCATTGAAATTCCGTATTTCGAATTGCCCATCGTCCAGCGCCGCATCGTCAAAACCTGCCTGCGCCTCGGCAAACCCGTCATCGTCGCCACGCACATGCTCGAAAGCATGATCGAAGCCCCGATGCCTACGCGCGCCGAAGTGACCGACATCGCCAACGCCGTATTTGAAGAGGCCGACGCCATCATGTTGAGCGGCGAAACCACCGTCGGTAAATATCCGCTCAAGTGCATCGAAGTTTTCGACAAAATCGCCACGCGCATCGAACGCAGCGGTAACGCGCAATTTCACGAATTGGCCGAACTTACCACCGCCCGCGAGAAAGTTGTTAAAAGCGCCGTCGTCATGGCCAATGAACTCAAGGCCGCCGCCATCATCTCCTTCACGCGGCACGGCCACATGGCGCGCTATGCCGGCTGGATGCGCCCGCGCTACTCACCGATTTACGCGATGTGCGATAACGAGCGTTCCGCCAACGAACTTACCTTGAGTTGGGGCGTGACCTCTTTCGTGACGGAATTTGATTTTATTCAGCCGCAAAACACGATTGAAAACGGACTGAAGCGCCTGCTCGCCGAAGGCCGGCTCGCGCAAGGCGACACCGTCGTCATCATCGGCGCCATTTCCGTCGGCACCGAAATCGTGGACGCCGTGCAGATGCGGACGCTCTGATCGCTTTCACAAAAAAGCGCAGGCCAATCGCCTGCGCTTTTTTCTTGGAATGAATCTGGGGGAATTTTTTATTTTCCAAAAACTGCGGCCGCTTGGTTGGCCAAATTCAGGACCGTGTTCGGAAACAGTCCCAGCCAGAAAATACCGGCAATGCAAGCCCAGATGGATAATTTCGCCGGCGAAGAAAGCTCAATCGGCGCTGTATCCACCGCGTCTTTGCTCCAATAAATCGCGCGGATAACGCCGAAATAATAGTAGAGCGAAATTACCACGCCCACCAACGCCATGAACGCGAGGCAATAATAACCGGGATGTGCCGGGGCTTGTTCGATAATGGCTTTCAACAGCAGAAATTTTCCAAAAAATCCCGCCAGCGGCGGAATGCCGGCGAGCGAAACCATCGCGATGGTCAACGTGGCCGCCAGCAGCGGCGAACGCTGATTCAAACCGGCCAAACCGGAAATATCTTCCGTCGCGGTCTGACGCAGCACCAAGGTGATGACAAAAAATGCCGCCATCACCGTGAACACATAACCGGCCAAATAATAAAGCAACGCCGCTTGACCGCTGGCGGTCAACGCCGCCACGCCGAGCAGCAAATAACCAGCGTGCGCAATACTGGAATATCCCAGCAAACGTTTCAAATTGCGCTGCGGGATCGCGCAGAGATTGCCGTAAAGAATCGTGATAGCGGAAATGATGATGAGCAGGTTTGCCCAAGTGTGCGTGACGCTGGGCACCGCAGTAAACAGCACGCGCAATAGCAGCACAAATCCGGCGGCTTTGGAACCGATGGCGAGAAATGCCGTCGTCGGCGTCGGCGCGCCTTGGTAAACATCCGGCGCCCAAATCTGAAACGGAAACGCAGCGATCTTGAAACCCAGTCCGACCAACACCAACATCACACCCAGCAGAAAAATTCGGCTATCCGCAAATTGTGAGGCGACGGCGGCCAGCTCGGTGAAATTCAATTTGCCGGTCGTGCCCCAAATCAGCGCGATGCCGAACACCATGAACGACGACGAGAGCGCACCGAGAATTAGGTATTTCACACCGGCTTCCAGCGAAGCGATTTTGTTACGCTGAAAACTAACCAGCACATAAAACGTGATGGTGATCAACTCGATGGAAACAAACAGCATCGTAAAGTCATTGGCCGACGAGGCAAACAACATGCCTGCCAGCGCAAAGAGAATCAGCGAATAATATTCCGCTACGCTGCCCGCCGCGAGTTTGTCGGAAAATTCAGCAGCCATGAACAGCACCAGAATCGCCGCGACGATGAACAGCTGCTTGAAGAACAGCGACAACGGGTCATTGACGAACATGCCACCAAACGCAGTGCCGAATTGACCGCAACTACCGTTGCCGCTCAAACTCGCGGCCAGCAGCAGGCCCAGCGCCACAATGGCCGCGTAGCCGATGAAGCGGCGGCGCTCGGCGGGCACAAAAAAATCCGCCAACAGCAGCACGAGGCCGAGGCCGATCACCGAAATTTCCAACGTTATCAGGGAAGAATTCATTTATTTTCGATTGCCAATTGCTGATTGCCGATTGAAGCCGCTTTCGGTTTCGCGTCCGGTGTCGGCAAACTGGCAACTTGCAACTTGTAACTTGAAAGAACAATTTCCGCGTCGTGATTGATTTTTTCGGTCAGCAGTTTGGGCCAGAAGCCAAACACCAGCAGGCTCACGAGCAGCAACGCATAAGGCAACTTGCGCCAGAGATTCGCGTCCGCCAAGAAGTTCCATTTTTCCGGCAGCGGCCCGTGCAAAATATTGCGAATGGCCCGCGTCATGTAAATGCCGCCGATGACCAGCGCGCCCCAGAGGGCAATAACCGTGATGGTCGGAAATATTTTCCACGCGCCGAAAAACACCGTCGCCTCGCCGACGAAATTAGCAAAGCCGGGCAAACCACAGCCGGCCATTGCTGCCATTAAGAGCGCGGTGCCGATGAAGGGCAGTTTGCGGCAGAGACCACCAAGTTCGCTGATTTGCAATGTGCTGGTTTGCTTGTAAATGTAACCGCTCAGCGCAAACGTCAGTGCCGCGAGGAATCCGTGTGCAACCATGATCAGCACGGCGCCGGTCACACCGATGAGGTTTAGGCTGGCGATGCCGAGGAAAATAAAGCCCATGTGCGCCACGCTGGAATTACCGATCAGCAGGTTCAAATCTTTTTGGCGCATCGCGACCCAGCCAACATACAAAATGTTACCGACGCAGAGCCAAGCGAGGACGTGCGCCCAGCTTTGCGCCGCTTGCGGCAACAGCGGGAGCGCGATGCGGATCAAACCGTAGAGGCCAAATTTCTTCAACACGCCAGCGTGCAACATCGCGGTCGGCGACGGGGCAACGCCATAACCCAGCGGCGCCCAGGAATGAAACGGCCAGAGTGAAACTAGTATGCCAAATCCGAACAGCAGCAACGGGAAGATGAAATTTTGAACATTTGCAGCCAGCGGATGATTTTCAGCGCGGACGTGCTGAATAATTTTCGGAATATCGAACGTGTTCGCGCCGGATTGCAAATAAAGCGCGATGAGGCCGATTAGCGCGATGAGCGCGCCGATGCTCAAATAGAGTGTGATTTGGAATGTCGCGTAGTTCTTCTTCTCGCCGCGACCCCAAACGCCAATCATGATGAAGGTCGGCACCAGCGCGAGTTCGTGCAGAAAATAAAAGAAGAACAAATCCAGCGACGCGAATGCACCGAGAATGCCACCCGCCATCACGAGCAACAGGATGTAAAATTCCTTTTCGCGCGTCTGGATTTCAAAGGCGCACAGCGCGGCGGCAAAAGCGACGATTGCGCCCATCAAAATCAGGCCGACATTAATGCCGTCCACGCCGACGTGATAGCTGATGCCGAGCGATTCCACCCACGGAATTTGTTGGACGAAACGATAGCCATCCGCATCGGGAGTCGCGCAATTGTAGCCGCAAAACATTTTCACCGCCAACACGGCGGAAATCAGCGTGGCCAGCACCGCGATGGCGCGGATGATGACCCGGTAATTGCGCGGCACGACGACGAGCGCCAACGCCGCCAGCAGCGGCCAACCTGCGATGTAAGTCAGTATGGACATTTTATTTTCCCAAAACGAAATAGAGCAGCAACGCCACGCCGAGCACGAACAGGAACGCGTAGGTCTGGAGGCTGCCGGTTTGCGCAAGGCGCAGCGCGCGCCCGCTCAAATCCGTGCCGCCGCGAATCGCGCCGATGATTGCGCCCTCCAAAATCCAGCGATCAATCCAATCAGCCACCGCCGCCAGAAAATCATGCGCCCGGATAAACGTCGCTGCGTAAAACTCGTCGAAATAAAATTTGTTTTTCATCGCCGTCGCGAGATCGCCGAGCTTGGCGGGCAAGGGATCGGACGCGGCGTTGCCGTAAAGTGATTTGGCAAGGAAGAAGCCGACGGCCACCGCGCCAAGACCACAGAACATCGCGAGTTTGTTGCTCAACGGTTCTAATGCTTGTTGTAAAACCGACAGCATTTCGTGGTCAGGCGTAAGCTGCGAACCATAATTATTCGTAATGCCGATGAAACCGCCGGCGAAGGAGAATACCGCCAGCGCAATGAGCGGCAGCGTCATCACTAGCGGTGATTCGTGCGCGTGTTTGGCGTGGTCGGATTTTTCCTTGCCGAAGAACACGACGAAAAACAAACGGAACGTGTAAAACGTCGTCAGCGCGGCCACAAAAGCGCCCACACCAAAAAGCAAGAAATTTTTCTGCTCCAAACATTGTGCGAGAATCGCATCCTTGGAATAGAAACCGCTGAACGGCGGGACACCACACAACGCCAGCGTGCCGATGGTGAAGGTCAAAAATGTGATGGGCATTTTCTTGCGCAGATTGCCCATTTGCCAGATGTCCTGCTCGTGGTGCATGCCGACAATGACGGAACCGGCGGCGAGGAACAGCAACGCCTTGAAAAACGCGTGCGTCGTCAAATGAAACATCGCAGGTGTCGGACCGTTCAAACCGACCGTCATCACCATGTAGCCGAGCTGCGAGAGCGTGGAGTAGGCAATGATGCGCTTGATGTCGTTTTGCTGGACGGCCATGAGCGCGGCGAGCAACGCCGTGAAGCCGCCGATGTAGGCAATGACGTGCAGCGATTCCGGATTAAACAAAAACAGCGTACGGCAAAGCATGTAAACGCCGGCGGCCACCATCGTCGCCGCGTGAATCAAGGCGGACACGGGCGTCGGACCTTCCATCGCGTCCGGCAACCAGACGTGCAGCGGGAATTGCGCGGACTTGCCCATCGCGCCGCAGAAAATCAGCAGACCGGCAAGCGTTGCGCAGCAACCGAGCGCGGCGGGATTGGCTGCGAGCGCTGATTGCAGCGTGGAAAAACTCAGCGAACCCAGCAAGCCCCAGACCATCAGAATGCCAAACAAAAACCCGAAATCGCCCAGACGGTTGGTAATAAAAGCTTTTTTCGCCGCGTCGCCGGCGCTGGGTTTTTCAAACCAGAAACCGATGAGCAGATAGCTGGAAACGCCGACCAGTTCCCAGAAAATAAACATCATCAGAAAATTATTCGACAGCACGATGCCGAGCATCGAAAAAGTGAAGAGACTCAAGCAGGCGAAGAAGCGCGGCATGCTCTCATCTTCGTGCATATAGCCGTAGGAATAAATGTGGATCAAGCCGCCGACGCCGGTGACGACAAACAACATCATCATACTCAAGGCATCGAGCTTGAGGCCGAAGTCCACATGCAGACCGCCGATGGTGAGCCAATTGACGGACGATTCACCGCTGAAATGAATGCCGTTGGCAGTGACGAACAGGCAGGTCATCACGAAACCCGCGACGACGGCGCCGATGGAGATGAGGCTGCTGACGGCTTTGTTGCGGAGAAAAAAGAGTGCTATCACCGCCGCAGACAGCAGCGGCAGAAACAAAATCAGCCAAGGAAAAAGTTCGTTTTTCATCCGTCAGAGTTTCATCGAGGTCAAATCTTCGACGTGCGCCGATTGGCGTTTGCGGTAGAGCGCCACGATCAGCGCGAGGCCGACCGCCACTTCCGCCGCCGCCACGGTGATGATGAAAAACACCAGCACCTGGCCGTCTAGTTTGTTATTGAACCGCGAAAAAGAAACGAGCGCCAGATTGGCGGCGTTGAGCATCAGCTCCAGCGACATGTACATGACCAGCAGGTTGCGGCGCATGATGACGCCGAGCAGCCCTAGGCTGAACAGCATGAAGCTCACGAACAAATATTGATGGAGGCCGACGTGCATTTTTTATTTTTGCCACCGAGGCACTGAGAACACCGAGCAAAATTTAACTTTGCTTCGCTGTGACTTTTGTGACTCTACGGCGATTTTCATTCCAATTTTTTCTTACTCAACAGAATCACGCCGACCATCGCCACGAGCAGCAGCACCGAGACGATTTCAAACGGCAGCGTGTATTGCGTGAACAACAGTTTGCCAAGGGCGTAGGTTTCGCCTTCAAGCGTTGGCTGCGCGGCCGCAGGTTTGAGGGACGCGAGGGACTTGATAAAAATGCTGGCGACGATGCCCACGGAAACCACTCCGGCGGCGAGGCCGAAAAATTTAATGCGGCGCCGTTGTTCCTCTTTCAAATCGAGCAACATGATGACAAACAAAAACAGCACCATGACCGCACCGGCGTAAACGAGAATCTGCACCGCGGCGAGGAAAAACGCGTGCAGCAACAGGAACAAGCCGGACATCGAAATGATTGTCAGCACGAGAAACATCGCGCTCGTCACCGGATTGCGGCTGAGCGGATTCGCGATGACGAGGACGGCGCACAACAGCGTCAACGCCGCGAAGACGTAAAAGAAAACGTCTTCCACCGCGCCGCTGCTGACCAAATTGTTGATTTGTTCCATTGCGGATCAGAGTTTCACTGGAAAATTTTCTTGCGCCTTCGCCTCTTCCAGTTTGTGTTTCCACTTCTGGATGCCGGGGCTGACGCCTCCGAGCGACAGGAGTTTTTCCTTGTTATAAATCATTTCGCCCCGGGTCAAACCGGTCAGCGAATAATCTTTTTGCAGGAAAATCGCCTCTTCCGGACACACTTCTTGGCAAAAGCCGCAGAAGATGCACCGCAGCATATTGATCTCAAATTCCGCGGGCATTTTCTCGGCATTGGTACGGTCCGCTTTTTGACCGTGCTCGCCGGGCGGCGTGATGCGAATGGCTTTCGGCGGGCAGACAAATTCGCAAAGCTGACACGAGACGCATTTCGTGTTGTTGTCCTGATCCTTGACCAGATACGGCGCGCCGCGATAGCCGGCCGGCAGCGTCCACTTCTGCTCCGGATATTCCATCGTCACGACTTTGCGCTGAATCAGCGTGTTGTAGGCGTGCTTGAGCGTGACTTTCAATCCGCCGACGATGGCCGGCAGATAAAGTTTTTCCCAAAACGTCAGGGCTTTGCGATTAACAACGACGGCCATATTAACTCCGGAACCACAGCCAAACGGCCGTGATTAAAATGTTTGCCAACGCGAGCGGCAGAAACCGCCGCCAACCTAAATCCATCAACTGGTCATAACGAAAACGCGGGAACATCCAGCGCACCCAGATGAAGACAACCATGAAAAACAGCATCTTCACGAGGAAGACCAAAACCTGAGCGATGCCCATACCAAGCGAGGTCGCCGCGTGATCCAAGCCCCAGAACGGCAGCGTCCAGCCGCCGAAAAACAGCGTCACCATCATTGCCGAGGATGAAACCATATTCGAGTATTCCGCAAGGAAGAAGAGAGCGAATTTCATCGAACCATATTCCGTGTGGTAGCCGCCAACGAGTTCGGTTTCCGCTTCCGGCAAATCGAACGGCGTGCGGTTGGTTTCCGCAAACGACGCGACCATGAAAATAATAAATGAAATCGGAGCATACGCGACGAGCCATCCGTTGGACGCCTGCCAGCCGATGATCTGCCCCAAATTCAAGTTACCGACAATCAGCAACACCGGAATTACCGACATGCCCATCGAGATTTCGTATGAAATCATCTGCGCGCTCGACCGGATGCCCCCGAACATCGGATACTTCGAGTTCGCCGCGTAACCCGCGAGCACGATGCCGTAAACGCCCATCGAGACGATGCCGAAGGTGTACAAAATGCCGACATTCAAATCCGCGATCACCATTTTCTGCGCGCCGATATTCGAGCCGAACGGAATCACCGCCACCGTCAACATTGCCGGAATAACCGAAACGGCCGGCGCCAGAAAGAAATAAATTTTCTTCACGCCCGCCGGCGTAAAATCTTCCTTGAACATGAACTTCAACCCATCCGCTAATGGCTGAAACATTCCCCACCGCGTCAGCAATGGCCCTAGCACCGGAATATATTTTGCGAACGGCGGGGCTGTACGGTTCGGTCCGACGCGATCCTGAATCCACGCCGAAACTTTGCGCTCCACCAAAACGGAATACGCCACAATGCCTTGGACCACACCGACTACGACGGCGATCTTGACCAAACTGAAGATGAGGAAATTCCAGTCCATGTTAGATTTGCACCGTCACGCCGGTGTCGCCGAGGTTCGCCCAAGTCAAACCGCTGAACGCGGGCACTTCCTTGGCCATTTGGTTGAACAGACCTTCGATGGTCACAAAGCCGTTCTGGCCAGTGACATTGTGGACGAGGTCATGCAAAAATTCCCATTCGGCGCGCGCGTCGCCGGGCGCTTCCACGGCCTTCATAAATTTTTGGACGCGACCTTTGCCGTTCGTGAAAGTGCCGCGTTTTTCCGCGTGCGCGCAACCGGGCAAAACAAAATGTGCCAGCTTGGTCGTCTCATTCGCGTGGATGTCGCTGACAACGAGCGTTTCCAATTTCGCGAGCAATTCCGGCGTGAGCGTGTGTTCGGTGACAACTTCGCCAACCGTTTCACGTTCGCGCAATTGTGCCTTCGCGACGCCGTGCTTGGCGATATTCTCGCCGAAAGCGAGGAGCGTCTTGATTTTGCCGCTGGCGATGCCGTCGGAAATTTTCACCAAATTCACGCCCATCTCAGTGAAACAAATTCCCGTGAGCCGCGCGCCGTTGGTGTTCGGATTTTTGTCCGCACTGACGAGCAATTTATCGGCATCGCCGACGCGCGCAATCGAATCAGAAATCGCACCGAGCTTGGCCTTCAATTTGGAAATCAGCCAAAGTTCTTCGTTCGTCTGCCGAGCCGAAGCGATGATGGCCACGGAACCTGCTGGAGCTTTCTTGAGCTTGTCGGAAAGTTCGTTGAGCGCCGCCGTCCAAGTCGTTTTCTGGCCGCGCACCAAAACGTCTTTCAAGCGATCCGCGCGCGAAATCCACTTGTAATTCAAGCGACCCGCGTCGCACATCCACGAAGCGTTGACCGCGTCGTTGTCGCGCGGCGTGTAGCGATAAATTTTTTCTTCGCGCGAACCGATGAGAATATTACAACCCGTCGCACAGCTGGTGCAGACGCTCTTGGTTTCCTTGAGGAACCACGCGCGCATCTGGAAACGGAAATCCTTCGACGTGAGCGCGCCGACCGGACAAACGTCCACGGTGTTCAGCGTGTAATTGTTGTCGAACGGCATGCCGGGGAACGTCGCGATGGTGTTGTAGCTGCCGCGATTGATGATGCCAAGCGCGTCGTCCTTGGCGATGTCGCGCGTGAAACGGATGCAGCGCGTGCAAAGAATGCAACGTTCCGCATCGAGCATGATGCGCGGTCCGAGATCCACGGCTTTCGGCTTGTGAACTTTGGCTTCGGCAAAACGGCTTTCGGCCTGACCGTAATCCACGGAATATTCCTGCAACTTGCATTCGCCGGCTTGGTCGCAAATCGGGCAATCCAGCGGATGGTTGATGAGCAGCGACTCGAGAACGCCTTCGCGCATCTGCTTCACCGCAGGCGTCTTCGTGTAAATCTCCATGTTCGGAGAAATCGGCGTGGCGCAGGAGATCGCGGGACGCGGCGACTTGGCAATCTTGAACGTGCCATCAGGATTGATCACCGGCTTGCGGTCGGGGCCGAGCGCGGGCGTGCCAAACTCGACGAGACACATGCGGCAGTTGCCGACGACCGGCAATTTCGGATGCCAGCAATAATGCGGCACGTCGGTCTTGGCCAGTTCGCACGCCTGAATCATCGTCGTGGGCGTGAGCTTGCCCGACCAGTCGGCGGTGAGGCGCGGCACTTCGATCTCGCGCCCGTCCACCTTGACCTTGATTTTTTCAATCGCGGTCGGCACGGGCTTCGTTTCAGTTGTGGCTGCTGCTGACATTTTTAATGATGCGCTGACGCCAATTGCTTTGGCTCGGCTGATTCAGAATTTTCCTTCGCGCGGCGTTCTTCGTCGGCCTTGCCTTTCGCGATAAAATCGTCTTTGAACTTCGCGAGAAAACTTTGCACCGGCCAGGAGCAAGCTTCGCCGAACGCGCAAATCGTGCGACCGCCGGGAATGTTGTCCGCAATCTTGCCGAGATAATCCGCGTCGCTCGCACGCCCGTGGCCGTGCGTGAGGCGATGCAGCGTCTTGTTCATCCAGAGCGAACCTTCGCGGCAGGGCGTGCATTGGCCACAACTTTCGTGGGCGTAAAATTCGGAAAGGTTCGCAAGTGCCTCGACGATGTCCACGGTATCGTCCATCACGATGATGGCGCTGGAACCGCTCATGGTGCCGGCTTGGGCGAGCGAATCGAAATCGTAAGGCAAATCGAGCATGTCAGTCTCGACCAAAATTTCTTTGCCCTCGGCGTCCTTTTTCTTGAGCTTGAATTTCTCGCCGGCCTTCAGAATCTTGGAAGACGAGCCGCCAGGAATAATTGCCTTGAGCTGGCGACCGTCGCGGAGACCGCCGCCGAAATTTTTGTCGAAAAGCAGCTCGCGGAGAGTCGCCTTGCCGACTTCGATTTCGTAATAGCCCGGACGCTTGACGTGGCCGCTCAAACTGACGATGCGCGTACCAGTGTTATTCGGCGTGCCGAGTTTGGCAAATTCCGAACCGCCCATCGCGACGATGTGCTTCACGTTGCACAGCGTCTCGACGTTGTTGACGATGGTCGGGCACATCCACAGGCCGAGAATGGCCGGGAAATACGGTGGCTTGATGCGCGGATACGGACGCTTGCCTTCGAGCGATTCGATGAGGCCGGTTTCCTCGCCGCAGATGTAAGCACCCGCGCCACGATGCACGTGGATTTCGCAATCGAACCCGCTGCCTAAAATATTTTTGCCGAGGAAATTTTTCGCACGCGCTTCTTTCAACGCGGCATTCAGTATCTTCGCGCCTTCGGGCATTTCGCCGCGAATGTAGATGTAGGCAAGCTTCACGTCGTTCGCGAAGCAGGAAATGATCATGCCCTCGATGAGCTGATGCGGATCTTTGTGGATGATCTGGCGATCCTTGAACGTGCCCGGCTCAGATTCGTCGGCGTTGCAAATCAGATAAATCGGCTTGCCGCTCTTGCGATCCACGAAACTCCATTTGAGTCCGCACGAAAAACCGGCGCCGCCGCGACCACGCAAACCAGAGGTCATGACTTCCTGACGCAGTTGTTCCTGCGGGGTTTGCGTTTTGCCGTCGGCGAGGGTTTTCGCTTGGAAGGCGAGCGCTTTCTTCAACGTCTCGTAGCCGCCATGACGCAAATAGCACCCGATGTCCGGCGTGTAACCCGGTTCATCGGCGTGCTTCAAAATTAATTTGTATTCTTGCGCCATATCAGCGATTGACTCTTAAAAATTTATCTCTAGCCTATTTCGTCCCATCATTGCCCGATGGTGTAACGGTAGCACAGCAGACTCTGAATCTGTTTGTCTAGGTTCAAATCCTAGTCGGGCAACCATTCACTTGCATTCCGCAACGATCTCATCAGCCTTTTGGTGGCTGACACCTTCGTAAAATTTTTCGCCGACCATCATCACCGGCGCGGTACCGCAGCTCGCGAGGCACTCGACAAATTCAACGGTGAACTTGCCGTCCTTCGTCGTCTGCGGGCCATGCGCATGAGCGTCCAAGCCGAGCTTATCGCAAAAATGCTTGTGCAATTCGTACGCGCCGCCGAGAGCGCAGCTCAAGGTGCGACAGACTTTGATCGCGTATTTCCCCTGCGGCTCCTGCCGGAGCATCGGATAAAACGTCAGAATTTCAAAAACGTTGATCGGCTGGAGTTCCAGCTTCTTCGCGGTCCATTGCACAGCGTCGGACGAGATCCAGCCAAATTTTTCCTGAATGGCGTGCAGCACCATGAGCGATGCGGCGCGTTTCACGGGATAGTGCGAGATCAACTCGTTCACTTCCGCTTCGAGTTCGGGTGTGGCTTGGAAACTCATTTGCTAGGCAACTTAAAATGCGGATTCTCAATCAATCCAAAAATATTCCCAAACGGGTCAATGACGGTCGCAACGCGAATTCCGTCGCCGACATCCTGAACCGGCTTCTGTTTTTTTGCGCCGAGCTTTATGAGGCGTTTGGCGTTCGACTCGACATCTTTCACGCCCCAATAAATGACCACGCCAAAATCTTCCTTCGGCGACCCGGCTTTGCCGGGATGCAGCCCAAGTTCAAAACCACCAACATTGAACCCAACATAAAACGGCTGGTCAAAATACGGCTCAATTTCCAAAGCCTTGCGATACCAATCGCGCGCCTTTGCCAAATCCGTCACATGGTAAATCGCCGTTCGCAATCCGAGAATTGATTTGACGGGAGTTTTTTTCATCGGTCAGATTCTCCCATTACAAAGTCGAGTGAACCCAGCACAACGGGCACGTCGCTGATCATGCAGCCGGGCAATAATTCGCCGAGGATGCTCAAATTGATAAATGAAGGCGCGCGGATTTTCAGGCGATACGGCGTGCCGCCGCCTTTGCTGTTGATGTAAAAACCGAGTTCGCCTTTCGGATTTTCATGGCCGAAATAAACTTCGCCGGGCGGACAGTTCACGCCTTCCGTCACGAGCATGAATTGATGAATCAATTCTTCCATGCTCGACAAAACTTTTTGCTTGGATGGCAAAGTAATTTTCCCGTCGGGAATGCTGACCGGCTCGTGGGATTTATTTTCCACGCCGCCGGGAATTTTATTACAGCACTGCTCCAAAATGCGCATGCTCAGCTTCATTTCTTCCATGCGCACCAGATAACGATCGTAGCAATCGCCGGTCGAACCCACCGCGATGTCAAAATCCAAATCCTTGTAACAGAGGTACGGCTGATTTTTGCGCAGATCAAATTCCACGCCGCTGCCGCGCAAATTCGGGCCGCTCAAACCATAGTCAATCGCCATTTCCTTCGAGACAACAGCGAGATCACGCAGACGGTCCACCCAGATGCGATTGCGCGTCAGCAAGGTGTTCGCTTCGTCGAGCGCTACGGCAAACTCTTTCAAGAACACGCGGATCATGTCCACCCAGTTGGGCGGCACGTCGCGCATCAAACCGCCGATGCGCGTGTAGCTATTAGTTAAACGCGCCCCGCTGGCGGCTTCCGCGATGTTGTAAATTTTTTCGCGCTCCGTAAATGTAAGCAAGAAAACGGTGACCGCACCGGTGTCCATCGCGAACGCGCCGAGTCCGAGCAAATGCGAGGAAATACGGGCCAATTCCGCGCACATCACGCGGATGTATTGGCAGCGCGGCGGCAGCTTGTCGTGAATGCCAAGCAGTTTTTCAACAGCGAGCGCGTAAGCGACATTGTTCGCCAACGGCGCAAGGTAATCCAGCCGATCCGTGTACGGGATGAACTGGGTGTAGGTCATGTTCTCGGCGATTTTTTCGTCGCCGCGATGCAGATAACCGACATCCGGATCGGCCTTGGTAATGACTTCGCCGTCCAGTTCGAGCACGATGCGCAAAACGCCGTGCGTGGCCGGATGCGATGGCCCCATGTTCAGAACGAGCTTCTCGCCGTGGATGTCCGCAGCCTCCTCGACCGCCTGCGCAGCGCGCGCGGCGGAATCGCGGATTTCAATGTCTTGAACGGTGGCCATGAAAATTATTTAAGCTTTCCGTCAATGAGCCGTTGGTCGCTGACCGCCGGCTCGGCACCTTCGGGCACACGCACCCGCGGCTCGCGCGCCATCGAATCGCTGCTGCTCGGCAAGGTGACGAACGGACCACCTTCCATCGGCGTCACTTTGGTGAACGCCACGCCGGGCAAATCCGTCGGCTTACCGGCCAGCGGAAAATCTTTGCGCAACGGATGATACGGATAACCTTCCCACATCAAAATACGACGCAAATCGGAGTGCCCGCTGAAACGGATGCCCATCAAATCGTACACTTCGCGCTCGTGCCAGTTGGCGGTGCGCCAGATCGGCAAAACACTGGGCAGCTCGGATTTTTCCTCGCTGACGTTGGTTTTCAGGCGCAATTCGTGACCGCTGGCGACGCCACGCAGATGATAAATCACCGTCCAGCGCGGATCTTCGCCATAATTATCCACGCTGCAAATATCCACGAGATAATCGAAGCCGAGCGAACGCTTGGCAAACTGGCACACGTCAAAAATCTTTTCCGCGGCGGCAATCGTCACGGTGATTTCACCGCGAAACTCGGTCGGCTCAGCGACGAGATCGCCGAACTTGGCCTTGATTTTATTGGCGGATTCGAGAGCGGACACAGCTTATTTCTCCTGGAGATTCAACAGTTTTGCCGCCACCGTTCCTTGCAAAATCGGCTGCGTACCGATCTTGTTCTGGATTTTCATCAGCGCGTCCAGCACAGCTTCCGGACGCGGCGGGCAACCGGCGACATAGACATCCACCGGGAGGATACTATCCACGCCCTGCAAGGTCGCGTAGCTGCGATACATGCCGCCGGTCGAGGCGCATGCACCCATCGCGATACACCATTTCGGCTCGGGCATCTGGTCCCAAATACGTTTGACGGAACCCGCCATTTTGTAAGTGACCGTGCCGGCCACAATCATGCAATCGGATTGGCGGGGGGAAAAACGCATCACTTCCGACCCGAAGCGGGAAATATCAAACCGGCTGGCGCCAACGGCCATCAACTCGATGCCGCAGCAGGCCAGCCCCATCGGCATGGGCCAGACAGAGTTTTTGCGGAACCACGCGAGCGCGGCGTCAACGGTCGTGAGCACGACGTCGCCTTCGATCTTTGAATTGTAGCCGTATTCGCTTTGGGCCTGCATTTGTAAAAATTAAAAATGCACCTGAAAACAGGCGCAGCTTTAGCCTAGCCGTCATGGGAAAAACGGGCAAGTTCAAATTTGTGATTTTTTTCACAAGCTGGAACTGTTTCAACGTATTTTAACCCGTGCCGGACAAAATAGTGCTATCATCTTGGACTTGTGGCGTGCGAAAAAATAACTAAATTTAATAACCACGCTCGGCGTGCATCATGAAAACATTTGCGGAATCCAATTTTCCGGGCCGGCTCATCGCCGTCGAAGGCCTCGACGGCTCCGGTAAATCCACGCAGATTTATCTGCTGAAACGCTGGCTGGAGGCCGAGGGCATCAAAGTTTATTTCAGCGAATGGAATTCCTCCGAGCTGGTGAAATCCGCTACCAGCAAGGGTAAAAAGCGCGAGCTGCTCACGCCGACTACGTTCAGCCTCATCCACGCCACGGATTTCGCCGACCGCTATGAGCGGCATCTCGTGCCGCTGCTGCGCGCCGGCTACGTCGTGCTGTGCGACCGCTACATTTTTACCGCGTTCGCCCGCGACGTGACGCGCGGTTGCCCGCCGGACTGGGTGCGCGGAAATTACAGCTTCGCCTGCGCGCCGGACTTGACGATGTTTTTCAAGGCAGACTTGGACGTGTCGCTGAACCGAATTCTCGAAGGCCGGCCGAAACTGAAGTTTTTCGAAGCCGGCATGGATTTGCGGCTGTCGCCCGATCCCTACGAAAGTTTCAAGATTTTTCAGGGCCGCATTCTCGACCAATATCTGGCGATGAGCAAAGAGTTCAATTTCGTCATTATGGACGCGAATGAGAATGTTGAAAAACAGCAGATTCTCGTCCGCAAATTGGTGAGCGAAAAAATCGATTTGAAAAAATTCAAGCGCCGCAGTCCGCTGCCGCTGCCCCCGGCGCTGGCCGGTGATCGCGAGGAAAAAGAGGAATTGGAGGATAAAGCCGCATGAGCCCAAAAAAATCCCATCGTTTTTACGGCCACGGCATTCCCCGCGTGAAATCCGAGGACCTCGGCGGCCGGCTGATCGTCGTCGAGGGCGCGGATGGCTCCGGCCGCTCCACGCAGATTGCCGAACTCGTCAACTGGCTCGAAACCAGCGGCCGGCCGACGGTGCAGGTCGGATTGAAACGCTCCACGCTCGTCAGCGAGGAACTCGAAAAGGCGCAGGACGGCAACGTGCTGAGCCGGACGACGCTAAGCCTGTTTTACGCGACCGACTTTGCCGACCAGTTGGAAAATCTCATTCTGCCCGCGCTCAAAGCCGGGTTCATCGTGCTGGCCGACCGTTACATTTACACGCTCATGGCCCGCGACATGGTGCGCGGCATGAACGAAGCATGGTTGAAAAATCTCTACGGCATTGCGCCAGTGCCGGATGCGGTGTTTTATCTTTCCGTGGAACCGGAGGAATTAGTCCAGCGCAACCTGTCCAAAAACGCCACGCTCGATTATTGGGAAAGCGGCATGGATCTGGGCCTTTCGCGCGATGTGTTTGATAGTTTCCTGAAATATCAGGGCGCGATGGGCGACGCTTTTCGTCAGCTCCAAAAAACTTACAAGTTTGAAATCATTGACGCCAACCGCTCAGTTAATTCCGTCAACAAAGATTTGCGCAAGAAAATCAGCGCCGTGCTGGAAGAAAACTAAACTACGGCGCGTTTGTCGGGAAGGGCCGCCGAATTGGCGGGAGCAGCGGAGTTGGTGGGAGCAGCGGAACAATATTACTTTGATTTTGATGCAACAGCGCTTCGAGTTGGGCCGGTTGGCGTTGGGCTTCGATCGAAATCACTTGCGCTTCCGGTGATAACGGCTCGGAGGACGAATTTGCCCGCTGCGACTCAATGATCCGCTCCAGCCGGGCTTTGAACGCCGAGGCATCATTGGTACCACCGGGCTTGCGCAGCGGGCGCTTGAGCATTTCATCGAAAGGTTGATGTTGTTTGGCGGTCAGCACTTCCCGGATTTCCAACCGCGCGTCTTGCACCACTTTGTGCATCTCGTTCTGACCGTCGTTGATAATTTTAAGAATCGCCTCGTGCTGCTCGGGCGTGAGATGCAAATCTTCGTCCAGCCGCTGGAGAAATTGTTTGCTTAAAATTTCCGGCAGGCGCGGTTTGTTATTATCCGCCGGGTGGGAAACCGTATTCGTAGCCACGGCGTGCGGCTCGGCATTCGCGGCGATTTTGCGGGCCGGCTTGTAGCTGGAATGCTGCACATAATTCACCAGCAGCCCGCCGGTGACGACACCCGCGCCAAAAATCACCGCCGTGGCGAAGATGACTTTCCAATCATTCACGGCGAAACATCGCCCTGATCGAGCGAGGCCAGCAATGTGTTTTCAAAATCCTGCGACAAGTCGTTGCCGGTATCCGCCGTCGCCGGCAGGAACAGCGACGCCGCGCCGCAGACCAACGCCAGCGCCGCGCAGGACAACGCCGCGCGCCACAGGCCAAACGCCCAGCGATCCACCACTTTGCGCGCCGCGACCAATGCCATCACGCGCTTTTCAAAGGCATAAGGCACCCGGTCATCCGCCGGCTGACGGCGGGCGACGGCGATCAATTTGTTTTGCAATTCAGCGGGGTTCATACGCTCGCAACGGGATTGACGGTCTCATTTTCGAAGGGGTTACAAATACTTGTCTTTGGTAATCCGCGCCAGAATTTTCCGCATTTCGCCGCGCGCCCGAAACGCCCGCACTTTCACCAGCGGCACGGACCAGCCAGTGATTTGGGCGATTTCCTTCACCGAACGATCTTCAATTTCCAGCAACTGGATGACCAGCCGCGCCGACGGCGAGAGTTTTTCCAGCACACGCTCGATCAACAGGCGGGCGGCATCCGCATCCTCCGGGGCGTTGCCGGGTTCGGCCACGAATTTTTCCAGCCAATCCTCCTCCTCGCCGGAAATTTCCGTGAACGACGACTCGCGGTTGCGCTGGTGCCCGCGCAAAAAATCGTAGCACGTCCGCACCGCCATGCGCATCAGCCAGTGCTCGAACGGCGCCTCGCCGCGAAACGTCTTCAGCTTGTCGAATGCCTTGAGCCAGACCTCTTGGACGATGTCTTCGATCTCGCTTTCGCGCCGCGCATACCGCCGCGCCGTGGCAAAGACGCGCGGCGAATACTTGACCACCAGCGGCTCAAAACTCGCGCTGTCCCCTTTCAGGACGGCGGCGATAAGTTCGGCTTCGGAACGCTCCATGCAGGGATGCCGCGCGTCAGCGGGCGGCGGGCGGCGGCGGCAATTGTTTTCCGGCGGTGGCAGGCATCCGTGCATCATTGCGAAAACGCCGGCGTGAAACAAGCGGCTTTCACCTCAGCCATAAAAATATCCGAGTTCGCGCAGCGAGGCGTAATCCTTGGGCCGCTCCGCCGTTGCCCGACCGAGGATGACGTGGTCCACCACCTCAATTTTCAACAACTGCCCGGCGCGAATCAAATCGCGCGTCACTTTGATGTCCGCCTCGCTCGGCGTCGGGTCGCCGCTCGGATGATTGTGCACCAGCACCACGCTCGCCGCGTTTGCCGCGATGGCGGCGCGGAAAACTTCGCGCGGATGCACCAGCAACGTGTCCAATGTTCCCTCGGAAATTTCCTCCACGCGAATTAATTTCTTGCGCGTGTTCAGCAGCAGCACTTGAAACGACTCCACCGGTTTCAGCCGGTTCGCCTCGCGCAAAAAACTCACGACTGTCGCCGGTTGATCCAGCACGGGCGATTCCGCCGCGCGCTCCTGCTCCATCCGCCGCGCCAGCGCAAAGGCGGCCACCAGCGTCGCCGCCTTGTCGCGACCGATGCCGGGAATTTTTCGCAATTCATCCACCGAAGCCCGCGCCAGCGCGTTTAGCGAACCGAATTTTTGCAACAGATTTTGTCCCACCTGAATGACATTCGTCCCTTGCAAACCAGTCCGCAGCAGAATGGCGATCAACTCCGCATGGGTCAGCGCGTCCGGCCCGCGCGCCACGAGCCGCTCGCGCGGTCGCTCGTTCGCCGGCTGATCTTTTAAGCGCCAAGATTCGCTCATCCGAAATGGTTTAACTCCGCCGCCCGTCAAACGCACGCACTTTTTTCAGTCCAGCGTTTGCCGATAGCGCTTGATGCCGATGGCCAGCATCACCGTCACGAATAGCGCGATTGGCCAGAGGTCCGGCGCACATTCGGTCAGGCCATTGCCTTTGAGTAAAATGCCGCGCACGATGCGGAGAAAATGCGTGAGCGGCAAACATTCTCCAATGGCTTGCGCCCAGCCCGGCATCCCGCGAAAGGGAAACATATAGCCAGAGAGCAGCAGCGACGGCAGGAAAAAGAAAAACGCCATTTGCACCGCCTGCAACTGGTTTTTGGCGATGGTCGAAAACGTGATGCCCACCGCGAGATTCGCCACGATGAACAAAAACGTCAGCGTCACCAGCAGCGGCACACTGCCGAGAAACGGAACGTTGAACAGGAATTTTGCCGCGAGCAACACGAGCGTTACCTGCACATAGCCGACCATGATGTAAGGAATGATTTTGCCGATGATGACTTCGCCGGGATGCACCGGCGTGGAGAGGAGATTTTCCATCGTGCCGCGCTCGCGTTCGCGCGTGATGGCGAGGCCAGTGATGATAATCATGGTCATCGTCAACATCACGCCGATGAGGCCGGGAACAATGTTGTACTGGCTGATGCTCTCGGGATTGTAATGCTGATGCGTGACGAGGTTGAACGGCGGCGCGGTCGCGCGCAGCGGCGTGAGCGGACCGGTAAGATCGCGATTAATGACGGTGGTGGCGAGCTGGCTCACCGCTGCCTGCGCAAAGCCGACGGCGGAAGGATCAGTGGCGTCGGCTTCGAGGAGCAAATCCGGTTTTTCGCCGCGCACCAGTTTTCGCGAAAAATCCACCGGCACCGTCACTGCGAATTGCACTTTGCCCTCTGCCAGCCAGCTCCGAATTTCCGCCGGGCTATGCGCCTCGCGCGTGAGATCGAAATAACTGCTGTTGCGCAGCGCCCAAATGATGGTGCGCGAGAACGGACTGTTGTCCGCCGCGTACACCGCCGTCGGCAAGTGCTTGGGATTCGAGTTGATGGCGAAGCCGAACAGGATGAGCTGCACCATCGGGATGCCCACCATCATGCCAAACGTCAGCCGGTCGCGCCGCATCTGGATGAACTCCTTCAGCACGATGGCCCAAAAACGATGGAGGCGGAAACTCATGAAAGCGCTGGCATTCTTGGCTGGGCGGCGCGGCGTCGCGGCCCTAATGACGAGACAAAGCGGCAGCTTTGCCCTACCGGTTGTGGGGAAAATTTCATGAAAAATTATCCTGCGCCGTTTCCATCAGGCTGATGAACACATCTTCCAAGCCCGATTCAATTTTCTCCCACCGGCGCGTGCCGGCCACGAACGGCGCGATGGCGGCGCGCAATTTTTCCGCATCGCGACCGCTCACATGCAGCGTAGCGCCGAACGCCACAACCTGCTCCACGCCCGGTCGCCCGCGCAATTGCCCCGCCAGCGCCGAGAGATTTTCGCCGGTCACTTCCCACGTCGTCAACCCGCCCGCCTGCACCACTTCTGCCACCGTGCCGCTGACCAGCAGATTGCCATAGGCGATGTACGCCAGCCGATGACACCGCGCGGCTTCGTCCATGTAATGCGTGGTGATGAGAAACGTTAATCCTTCCGCAGCGAGCTGGTGAATTTCCTCCCAAAAATCGCGCCGCGCCTTCGGATCCACGCCCGCCGTCGGTTCGTCGAGCAGGAGCAATTGCGGTTCGTGAATCAGACACGCCGCGAGCGCCAGCCGCTGTTTCCAACCGCCGGAAAGCGTGCCGGCCAATTGCGTGCGCCGCTCGATCATGCCGAGTCGCTCCAGACTTTTTTGCACGGCGGCTTTGCGCTGCGGCATCCCGTAAAGCCGCGCGATGAAACCCAGATTTTCCTCGATGGTCAAATCCTCGTAGAAAGAAAATTTCTGCGTCATGTAGCCAACGCGTTTTTTGATCTCGGCGGATTCGTGGCGGAAATCGTAACCGAGGCAATGCCCACTGCCGGCGTCGGCTTTAAGCAAGCCACAGAGCATCCGCAGAAACGTGGTCTTGCCGCTGCCGTTCGGGCCGAGGAAACCGTAAATCTCGCCGGGCCGCACCTGCATGGCGATGTCGTTGACGACCGTCCGCGCGCCGAATTTTTTCGTGACACCGCGAACGTCGATGGCGAAATCGCTTGAATTCATTGGATCTTTAAATTTTTTCTTGTGAAAGTCGTTTCTTGCAGCTCTTGCTTGAGAAGCGCCAATCGAGAAAACCATCCGATGCTTTTACACCTTGCTGAAGCACTTCCGGTTTGGCGCACGGAAGTTTATGGGGGTTTCTGCCGTTTGATGAAAATGAAAATAGATTTGGCCCCGAAAATAAAATTACATAATCAAAAGGGTGGGGCTTTCCACAAATCGAAGCCAAAGAGTAAATAATTTTGGCTTTATAATTATCATAATCTTCTTCTAGTCCTGATGTGATTTGCTCTCTTGCTGGAAAAATTTCACCGAACGGACTGCCTTTATCAACATGCGCCAACAGCCATTTTTCGGGAAAACTTTTCTTCCATCTTTTTATTCCGTCACACTTATTCTGAAACCGTTGCTCAAAAGCTACCAAAGAATCCCTGACTGAAAATTCACCCCAAGAAAATTCTTGATAAGGTTGCGGATTTGCTCTGGTTTCCGTCTCCCACTCTTTGAAAAGTTTTCGTTTGGTGTAACCACCATCAACAAAAACTCTAGGATTTAGCTTTGTCAATTCAACCCCAATCAACTTGCCGGCAACATGAAAAACAAAATCTGGTGGCTCCAAACCATATTCAACATCGTCAACGGCCATTAATTTACAGAGGCTATTCAACAACCACCAAATAGCTTCAGCTTCCTTTTTCTGCTGCCGATTTGAGGAGAGTTCACGATAAATTGAAAAACACGAATGATTTATCATATTCTATCACTTCAACTCCACATCCACCGGTTGTCCCGGCCGCAGTTCCGCCGCGTCCGCCGGGGGAAATTTTGCCTCGATCATGAACACCATTTCCGCCCGTGTCTCGCGACTGTAAATCACCGGCGGCGTGTATTCGGCCTGGGTGGAAATGTAATTCACCGTGGCGGAAAAACTTTTCGTCGCACCGTCGGCCTTCACAGAAACGGTGCCGCCCACTTTGAGCTGCGGCAATTTGTCCTGCGGCACAAAGAAGCGCACCTTCACATTTTCCGGCGGCAACAGCACCACCACTGGATTGCCCGCCGCCACCATTTCGCCGCAGCGGTAAAGCGTGTCGTGCACCACCGCGTTCGTTGGCGCGAATTGCTGCTTTTGCTCCAACGCCCATTTGGCTTTGTCCCGCGCTGCGCGTTGCGCTGCAACGGTGGCTTGCGCGGCGCGAACGGCATCGTCGCGACCGCCGAGCCGGGCGGTGGCGAGGTCGGCGGTGAGTTGGTTGACTTGCGCCTGATTGGCGTCGTTTTGCGCGCGGGCCTGATCGAGTTCTTCTTTGGAAACCACGGCGGCGCCGCCGAGCTGTTCGCGGCGGTTCACTTGTGCGGTGGATAATTTCAGCTCCGCCTGCGCGCGTTCCAACTGCGCAGCGAGCGAGGCGATTTCGGTCGGACGCCGGCCTTTCGTCAAATCGGCCAGTTGCGCCTGCGCCTGCGCGAGATTTTTTTCGGCCTGCACGAGCGCGGCGGTTTCGGAACCGCATTCCAACGCGAACAGGAGTTGTCCGGGCTTGACCGCCTCGCCGCGCGCCACGGCGAGTTGGGCAAGCGCACCCGCCAGCGGGGCGCCGACATAGACATACTCGCCTTCGATGTAGCCTGGAAAGGTGCCGGGGGAAGTTTTGCCGCAACCAGCCAAACCACCGGCGGCCAAACCGGCCAGAAGCACGCGCAAAATGTGTTTCATACGCACGAACGGACGGTACCACGCCGGGGAAAATTTACGAGTGAAACGATTATTCGACTTTCAACCTACCGAATGGTAGGATGCGGCGTTGTTATGAAAAAACTGACGCTGCTTTCGCTGATGCTCGGCTGCAATCTGGCGCTGTGGGCCGCCGACAATTCCCCCGGCTGGCTCGCCCGGCCGCTGTCGCTGGCCGATGCGCTGAACACCGCGCTCGCGCAGAACGCCTCGATTCTCAAGGCCAAAAATGATCTCGAAGCCTCGCAGGGCGTGGTCATCCAGACGCGCGCTGTGGCGCTGCCGCAGCTCGTCGGCAGCGGTCAGTACAAAGCCACCGATCCGTCCGCCGTGGAGTCCAATCCGTTTTTCAACCAGCCGCAACAGAATTGGAATGCCGGCATCCAGCTCGTGCAGAACATTTACATGGGCGGCAAAATGGTCGCGGCCATCCGCGCGGCGGACGCCACGAAAACCCAAGCCGTGGCCATTTACCAAACCGCCGTGGCCGATACGCTGCTCGGCGTGCGGCTGGCTTATTACGATGTGCTGCTCGCGGCGCAGCAGATCACCGTGCGCGAGGCGTCGGTGAAATTGTTGCAGAAGGAATTGGAAGACCAGCAGCATCGGTTTGATGCCGGCACTGTGCCGCATTTCAACGTGTTGCGCGCCGAAGTGGCGGTGGCCAATGAGCGTCCGCCGCTCATCGCCGCACGCAATGCTTATCGCATCGCGAAGAACAATCTCGCCAATTTGCTCGGCTACGATTTACCGCGCGACATCTGGGAAGATGTGCCGTTGCACCTCACAGACACGCTCGACACGGTGCCGTTCACGGTGAATTTGCCGGACGCCATTCAGCAGGCGCTCGCCCGCCGCACGGAACTCACCACCGCGCGCAAAACCGTGGAGTTGCAACAATTAAACATCGTCAACGCCCGCGCCGGCTACAAACCCACCGTGGCCCTCTTTGCCGGCTACGACTGGTTCAACGCCAAGATGAGTGCGCCGGTGGTTTTGAACCACGAGATTGACGGCTGGAGTGCTGGTGCGCAGCTGAGCTGGAATATTTTTGACGGCGCCCTCACCCGCGGCAAGGTGACGCAAGCCCGGGCACTCTACGAAAAATCCCGGACCGACCTCGCCGACCAGTCCCGCCAGATCGAACTCGCCGTGCGCACGGCCTATTCCGATTTCATTGAGGCCAAGGAGACGTTGGAATCGCAGGCGAAAGTGCAGGAACAGGCCGATGAAGCCTTGCGCGAGGCGAAGGCCCGCGCCGAAGCCGGCACCGCGACGCAACTGGAGGTCTTGGATGCCGAGACTTCCCTCACGCAAGCACGGACCACGCAGATCCAAGCGCAACACGATTATGTAGCCGCCCGCGCCCGCCTGGAACGCGCCATCGGTGCGGATCTGGCACCGGCAAAATAATTTTCCGCACCCCCTTGCGCGCGGCGGGCGAATGCTCGCCGCGCATTTTCGTTTGGGGACGACCCGCTCCGTCCGCAAAAAAACGGTCGGATAAGTTTTAAGTTGCTCGACCGATGAATTGACGCACGGATAAACCCACAGTTGGCGGAACTGCTTTTGAACTGCAATTAGGGCAACGAGCTGGCGCTGTGCTGCGGCTTGACCGCCAACTATACCCGCACTTCTTACAGCGCATAACTCCGTGGCACTTGGTGTAATCACAAACAATGACGGATATCCCATGCGCTTTCGCATCCGGAATAACTCGTGCTAGAACCAGTGTCTGGGCTAGAACTTTCGACCGGCTCTGCCGGTGAGACGCTCACCTGCTGCTCTTTCGACTTCCCGAATATTCGATGCCAGAGGCTCATAGAAATTTCTTAAAGTGTGTGATGTGGCCTAACGTAGAAAGCTGAGCCACCGCCGACTCGCGACGTGAACCGCGACAGCGGAACTGACAGCGCCAACGGCGGTTGG
>TBL_comb47_HYPODRAFT_10001338_pt1 | contig 32036 bp, 34 predicted proteins | sample TroBogypolimnion_40_FD_10682 | JGI IMG/M metagenome (IMG submission 10682) | reverse complement strand
GTTTTCGTTTTCGTTTTCGTTTTCGTTTTCGTTTTTGTTTTTTTCATCATTCTCATTTTTTTTATCGGTGCCGTCATAATTATTAATGATATTTTTCTTTTTACGAATCCCTTTATTCTTTAATGCAGGATCTTTTAGATTAATATCTTGTTGAGTTGGAATATATATTTTTGTTGGTGGACACGTACGTTTTACCGTAACTATTTTCTCAAGCGAATTTGGTTCTGTTATTTTAATTTGGCGTAACATTGCCATATCATCTGGCGGGGTTATTGGGCTCGTTTTATATATGTCGTCCAAAAGATCCGCGTAATTTTCTTGAAGTATATCCGTTGTATCCAATACTTTAAAGTATTCGATACAGGTTTTTACATATTGGTGAAACGATTTTTTTATATCGGTTGGATAATTTTGTTGTAGTTCGTCGCTATTATTATTATTATTATTATTATTATTTAGCAATTGTTTGGTTAATTCGTAGATTCGTTTTCGATAAAATTTCGTATCCTTTTTATTTTTATTTATATTATTATTTGCATTGTTGAAATCTAATTTAGATTTAGATTTATTCGTTAAAAATTCTAAATTGATTTCCGATAATAAATTGTTTTCATTGTTTACATCCATTTTTGTATATTATATAAAGTATAATTTATTGTTTATTTTACTTCATATAATAAAATATATGTACAATGTATAATGACATCATTTTTACGAGCTCTCAGGACTGGTTCCACGCATGAATATGATTATGATGATAAAACAATATTAGAACTAGAACCCCCAGATATTATTAAGGTTGCTCCGTTATACGGAATTAAGACGACAGATTTAACAAAAGCTATAGATGCGGTGAGGACGGTGAGGCGCAAGAAAGTAAAAATATATGCGCTACAACAATTAGCAAAGATAAAATTAATTGAAAAAGATCCATCAATTGCCCCGGAAACAAAAATAATTAACCAGCAAAAAATTCGCGATGAAACCATATTAGGGCTAACTGAAATTAATAATCTTGCGGTAAAAAACTCAATACTGGCCACCGATCTTACTAATCAAGTAAATTCGCATTTCGGAAGACCACTTGTCTCATATACAGATGAGCAACAAATATATTTAAAGATGAACGGTAAAGGTCGAAAACATCGTACTAAACATCGTCGTCCTACTCGACGACTAAAAAATCGTCGCACAAAAAGAAGACGAGTGCGCTAATTAGCAACCAGAAAACTGGGTATCCGTTAAATTCTTAACTTGTTGACGAGTACAATTATAAAATCGATCATTACCTAAATTTTCCGGGTTTGGATTGAATTGATTGAATTTTTCATGTGTAAATAATTCCGGGAACGGTTGTTGCTGTTGGTGAGACGATTTAAATCCAAACTTATACAAATCGCTATTACTACTCGGAATATATACCGCTTGACTGCATTTTTGTAATGCATATATTTGATTTCGTAATACAGATTCAGTGTTTACGTTTGATGCGTACCCTGACCACGGCGACATTGTATTTCCAGGATTAAATGTTTGATGTGGTGAATAATACGGTAATTGTTCCATGGAGACATTTATCTGTTTTCGGGCATCTACAATTGGTAACAATGAATATTTTGTCATTACCGGACGAACATTTAAATAGGGTTGTAAGACGTGAGATGGAAGATTTCTGTCATAGATTCGTTTATTTATTGAATTCGAGATTTGTGAAGAACATTCATATTGTGGTGGTGGTGGTGGTTGTTGTTGTTGCATCGATGATATTATTTAATCTACAATAATATTATTATATTCTAATAATATTATAATAATCAATAATCTAATGACTGAACTTCAAAAAGATATTCACGAAATCCAAGAATTCACTTTCAATATTATTATTGCGGTATCATATATTTTATACGGAACGTTTGCTCTGGGATTATCTGCAAATTCTCCTCAATATTTAACCGATTTAGATTATTATGTGAAAATATATATCAGTTTATTTTTATTGTGGCGATTCAATCCATTCAGAACCATTAAATTCAATAGTTTAGATCGAAAAATCGCATTTAGTTCTGGTTTATTCTTATTTACTACCAGCGCACTAAATCAAATACTTAGCCGATATTTGGCTAAAATAAAGGAATTTTTGAAATCGCATATACAACTATAATTTTTTATTTTTTATTTTTTCGGGTTTTTGTTTTTCCTAGTTTATTTTTATTATTTCTATTATTATTATTTCTATTATTATTATTTCTATTATTTTTTGTGATGGATCTAATGGGTCGATTTTTATTTATTGATCGTCTATTAAAAAATATTTGTAAATGAATCATTGTTTTTTTAGTCATGATTTTATCAAATTCATATTCCCCCTTAATTTTTACAGAATGTACAAATTTATAATTAGCAATATGCGATTTCATGAATTGTATAAAATGAGCAATGACGCCTTTTTGTATTATCATTGATCCAATTGCGCTATTTATAAATCGTTGCAACATTTCATCAATTGATAAATCGTGGACGTACGGATTAACTTTTATATAATATACATTATCATACACCATTTTAGGATGGTATAAATCATCCAGAAAACATATTTGGGTATTTTCAGGGATATTAGTACACTTGATAAAATCGGGGAGAGTTTTTTCGTAAGTTGTTCGGCACATTTCTACCCGTTTTCCATTTACTTTAAATGCTCCAATAATTTGATCGAATAATTTATATTTGATTTTAGTTTCAAAATAATCTTTTAAATAATCGACCCATTGTCGCGGCCCTTGATTATTTGTATAAATCATAACTTTACTGCATTCTTTTGCCACCTTTTTATGTTTTAAATAATTTAATATGGATAAAATATTAGGTCTAATAAATTCTGGATATAAATCCAATATTTTATTGAAATCGGGTTGTTCTAATTTGTATGTGGTCTGGTATTTGAGTAATGCGTCCCAGAACATTCCGAATTCGACAAAATAACCTAATGTTTCATCCATATCAAATACTACAATTTTATTCATTATTTTTTGTTATTAGTGCTAATATATCACTATATTTATTTTTAGCCATTTTATTTTTAGCCATTTTATTTTTAGCCATTTTATTTTTAGCCATTTATTTCGCTAAATGATCAAGTGCTTTTAAAATAATCTGTTCTTGTCCTGATAATTTTTGAAAGATGTGACATTCATCGAATTTAATTTGGTAATGTTTATTCGCGAAATTTTTACATATTAACGATATTCCTGTATCTGTGATTTTAATATCACAAATTATTCCACCACCAGTTAAATATAAATTCTCCGGGTCAATTAATGGAATCCATCGAATAAATGCGCCATATTTTAATTCATTTAATTCATCAATATATTTATATAATTTGAGTTTTTTCATATAATCTAAAATTGTTTCTCTAGGCAATTCCAATTCATTTAAAATATCCAATTTTAATTGTGTGATTATTTTCGTTGTCAAATTACATAAATGTTCGTTTTCTTCATTGTCAAGTGCCTGAGCCAACTTTTCGGCGTCCATATATTAAGGGAGTGAGATGTTTTTAAGTGGATTTTGAAGTGATATTATCTTGTTCCATTAGGATTATTATAAGGTCTACTGGGCTCCGCATCACCATCAAGATGTATATCTGACATGCTTTTGCCACATCCACTACATGTTAAATCCACCGCATTTTCCGTGGGGCGGTACCACTTATGATGAGTGAGTCCAAGTCTAGTACAATAATGAAAGTTTAGATCTTTATAACTGCACCATGGTATACCATGAGACCAAAAGTTGTAAACGGGATAAATTGCATAATCGCCCTCATTTAATTTTGTTCCTCCCCGTTTAGATCTTCTAGTTTTTTTAATTGCCGATCTTCTCATTCTTCTACTTCTTTTAGTCGATCCTCTTTTAGTCGATCCTCTTTTAACCATGGATACAATACCTAAATATTTTATTTATTTTGTATCTAAACAAATAAAATCTAAATAACTAAAAATTTGATCCAAACGCGCTACCTCCTAAAGCTTCATTTGCCGCCATAATTCCACCACCATTCATCATTCCTTCCATCCCTCCTGGCGTAGATGCATTTACTAGCGGGGTATTATTGTTCTGGTACATGGAATTATAATCCGGCATTTGTTGTTCTTGGGTAGGCAATGAATTAATTGGGGTGCTTTGACTCATACCAAGTGATTGATTATATGCCGATTCAGGAGATTGACCTTGTCCTTGACCTGAAATGGGTTGAGATACCTTAACATTTCCTTTTCCTTGATTTTTACCCTTCTTCTTCTTTTTATCCGATCCACCATCCCATAATTCGGCAATACGATCACATAAAATACTGACCTTTTCACCCAATTTTGTTTGAAGACTTAATGTAATTGTCAAAACGGCTAAAATAATGTAAGTGACACTAAAATCGGGGTATTTTATACCGCTATATGTCGGGATATAAGTGATGATGCGGTTAATAATTAATATTCCAATAAACATAACAACAACTTGAATAAGTATTTCTGCTAAAAGTTCAACACTTCCTTTTTCCTCTTCGGCTTCAGGAACATATTTTTGCATAGCTTTATTCAAAAGTACCACGGGGATAAGTGCAATTACAGAATATTGAATTATATTCAACATTTCGGATTTAGAATCGTCGTCGAAACTAAATACATGCTTAAAGAATCCCATTTTCGATGATAAATTTTTCGACGTTTCTTCCAAACTTTCCATAATTTATATTTTTATATAATTTATGAACAGAAATAAACTTTACCGATTTGTTTTTTATTTTTATTGTAATATATTATTTATGCGTAAAATCAGTTAAAAACAATGTCATTTAATATATTAATATAATGAGTAGCGCAAGATCAAATGCCGCGGCAAGAAATCGAAGAGCAGGCGATCCTCCTGGTCAACCAGTACAAATGCAACAACAGGGTAGACAAGGAATGGGTCAAGGCCAACAAGGTCAAGGTCAGCAACAAGGTCCGGGTCAAGGAATGAGACAACAGCAATACCAACCTCAACAAATGCAACAGCAACAAACAAAAATGTCGTTACCCGATGCAATTGGTCTGATTACCTTGCGATTGGGGCGGGTTGAAACTGTTGTCCAACATTTACAAACAGATTTGCCGACTGGTGATTATTCTGGAGGGGGTGGAGGTGGAGGCGAGTTGCCGGATAATATGCGGGTCGTGGACGAAGCAGTGTTTAGTAGCATTGTTGCTAGATTAGATCAATTGGAAGCCGGACATAAACAATTATCGGTTAAAGTAATGCAAAAGACCGTTCCTACACCCGCTCCTACACCCGTTCCTACACCCGTTCCTACTGCCACTGTACCCGCGCCTACAGTACAATTGCAGGATGATCGTGTCGCTCAAATTAAGGAAAATGTGGAGACGCTGCAGGCCGAAATTGTACAGATTAAGGATTTATTGTTAAAGTTGCAGAGTTTTACTATGGAAACAAATCAAAAGTTATCCGATATTATTTTCACGGATAAGCAAGAAGTTGATAATGAAGACGACGATGATAATGACACTGGTAGAATAAATATTTGTCCGGATAACGATTGTTCTGATCATAATAATCAAATGATGAATTTGATGCAAATGCTTAGTGGTGGTAGAGGCGGTAGTAGGGGCGGATTTGTTGTTGGAGGAATGGCTGGAGGAATGGCTGGAGGAATGGGTATGGGTATGATGAATATGAGTAGCTTATCTGGCGGTGATGATGGCAATGAATTGAATTTGAAGGAATATATCCAATCTGAATTATCTTCGGGCAGTTCGATAGAAGAAGAAATTGTGGTAGAAGAATTATCAGAAGAATAAATTATATATTTGTGTTGTAACTACAATAGTTAATAGCCCCCTCTTTTTTTATTTTTGGGAATTTTTTTTCACATGAAGGACAAACATATCGCGCCTTTTTATTGGTATAAATCCCTGTACAATTTGGTGTACAAAAGTTTTTTTTACATAAATTTATTTGATCGCCCATGTTTACATTTTTTAACAATTTATCAATTTCCGCATCGGTTTTGGGTTTAATTAAATATGAGGAGTTTGTTTTGAATGTTTTACGGAATTTTTGTAAATAAGAAGTACTGCAAAAATCATTACATTTATTAATTTCTAAATCACTAATTTTAGATTCATTTTTCTTTATTTTTTTATTTGATGTAATGGTACGTTTTCTAGTTTTTACTTTTTTAGCCATATTATTATAATATACGACTAAAAATTTTTCGCTAAAAAAAATAAAGAAATATAATACAATATATTAATAAATTATGATGGAAGTTCAATTGTCATCAGATAATCAACACGAAAATCAAAATTCAAATATAACCGCTTATTTTTTAAAACCGGATATTACCCAAAAAAAAACATGTCTTTTTCAAAAACCAAAACCACAAATCAGTTTATCTCTTCCTGATATGATGCATCATCTATGTTTCAACATAAATAAAAATGATATTATTCTCGACTATAAATATTTTAAAATGTCTGCTTTTCCAGAAACATATGAAATACTTATTAAATATATTGTTGATGTTATCAATACAGTTTTATTAGCGTATCCCGATTTTTCATTTCATATCAACATGAAATCATTGACATTAAGCGATATTGATAAATATTATACATTTATTCAATCTATTTCCGAAACATTGAAATCTGCATTCCCTAATAAATTAAATAAGTGTTGTATTTACAACGCGCCTTTTATTTTCTCTCAATTATTCAATACACTATCTTGTTTTATAGATAAAAATACCCAAAAGAAGATACAAATGGTTGCTTAGATTTGTTACTTTGCGGTTCTTTGTAAAATAAGGAAAAGTACGTATAACGATTGAATCAAGCCAATAAGTATCGGCCATTGAATAATAAAATAGTAGAATATGGGCAATAATAAGGTGCCTAATAAATACATTTTATTTAATTTGGGTAATTTTAATAACAACATAATATTTTGAATACTTACTATGCCAAGTATTAGATACAGTGCATACAGTCCATACACTACCCATTGTATGGACTGATAACGCAATTTGAAATTAACGAAAAATTTCAAAAAGGGTAAAAATATGGCGACTAATAATACATCATCAACTCCGAATTCAATACCTAATTTGGGCAAATCGACGATTTTCAAGGAAAGTTCATTGGTGTAAAATGATAGTAGATGTTTAATATTAATGCATAATGTGATGAGAACAATTAACCATTTGTCTATTTTTATTTGAAATATATTGAAAAACATGTACAATATTATTATAGTATAATACGCATCTCCACAATGATCTATTATTTCTCCAAGGGTGGATGTTTGTTTTGTATTTCTTGCATGGATTCCATCGATATTATCTAATATCCAATAAATAAATAAACACGCTGAAAAAATATAGGGATTATAATACGATTTTGTTAAAAATAGAGCAGTTAATAATATAAAACTAGTACAACTAATCATATTCGGAGTTATTTGACGTGGAACATAGGATTCAATCTTTTCAAAAATGGGCGCGTAAACGAGATAATATGATTTAGTATTTGGTTCGGATAACGTTGATTTTGCCATATTTATAGTATAAATATATTATATTTTTACAATCTTAATTCTTCGTCATCTAACGTACAATTAATAAATTTTAAGTTTTGTTTATCTGTATGTGCTCCAAAATCACATGGGTTTATAATTGTCCACGGAATATTCGGCGATAAAAACCCGCATTCTTTATATACATACGCTACTAATGCACTACACCACATTGTTTTCCTATTGTGATATTGATATACTAAATTCAATGACGACACTTTACTATCCATTTTAGTAAGTGCATTTGTCCAATCATCTGCATTTGTATCATATGTATCATTTTTGATAACATCGTGTGCTTTTTTAACACGTTCATGGATTTTATGAATTGGAATTTCGGCATGTAATTTTCGAACATATAAATGTCCTAATTGATTCATTGTATAATTATCATATACATAATGCAATGAAACCACTTTAATATCTTTGCTCGCGCTATGACTGATGTCGCCTTTAATATTATCAATCACGCTTTCCAATATATAATAATCGTCGGTAAGCGTTGGATCTAGCCAAGTCGGCCGTTTTAGAATGATACTTATATGTGTATATGTGCATGGTGTAAAATAACTTACCATTTCAGTCGATACTTCGTATGTTTGATACAACAATAGATCACCTGTTTCTAAATCTTTTGAAAATGCTTCATAATTAGTTTGTTTTTGTGGAAACTCGCGGGATTTCATTGTTATTACGACGAATATTGCACATAATACAATAATAGCAATTATTGCTAGTATAATTATTGCTAATATTTTCAGGCTTTTTTTGGCGAATAATTTTACATTTTTAAAATTTTGATATTTCATTTATATTATAATATTATTATAATAATATTTTGTATGACACAAGAACCAAAACAATATTTCATTGATGGCTGTTTTGACGGGTATCATTATGGGCACGTAAATGCCATTTTTCAATCAAAAACGGTATGCAATACACTTGTTTTAGGAACACACACTAATAAAGAAATGAGCGCGCAGAAAAATATACCGCTATTTGATTTTACGGACCGATGTTATATGTTATCGAAATGTAAATATATTGATCACTTTGTTGGCGCGGTGCCATATATAGTAACTTTACAAACGGTTCAATCGTATAAGTGTTCCAAATATTTACATGGTGACGAAACAATCGTCACTAAAAATAACGAGAATGGAATTAATGTTCCGCCGGATTGTTATATAACCTATAAAGTTACTGAAGGAATATCCACGAGTAATTTATTGTTGCGACTTTATCAATTCACGTATAATATGGCATTATCCCGTAATGAAAATACGGATTATTTAATGGATATTTTGTCTAAAATGAAAGTGTATGACTTGTCTAATAATAATAATAATAATAATAGTAGCAGAACTAAAATAAAAAAAATGTATATTGTACATGATTATGATATGTTATGCCCAATTCATTTGAAACAAATACAACGATGTAAAGATGATTATCCCGATCATAAAATAATCGCGGTTATAAAAAGCGACAATGGTGTTGACGAGATGATATTTAATGAATTAGAACGAGCAATTACATTGCATAGTATATCATTAATAGATGATGTTTTGATTTATAACGATATCGTTTCGCAGGAAATGTTGGATGATGAAAATAATATTATAGTTGATTTATCTGATAAACAGTGTAAATATTATATTGCATTCGATAAATGCGTATACATTTCAAAACTTATGGAGAAGTTTGATCAATTGAAACATAAACTGGATAAATTTATGTAATCGTCGTAATCTGGAATGCTGTTTGAGTAATAAGAATAGCATCGATTTTATTAAACGGAATTGTAAACAGTAGGGGGGTAATTATAATCCCGTATTTATGTTCATAGACGATAACCGAATTCGCGGTAATTGAATCTATAATATATCGACAATTTTGAGAACTGTTTTTGAAACCGTATAGTATCGACCATCCTCGCAATAAAATAGCAGAATACGTTGATAAATCGGTGAATTTAATATATATTTGTTCATATTTCCCTTCTATGCGATTAGATTGATTTATCCAATCTTCGGTAATATAATATATGCGTCCATCAAAAGACTTGTCGTATAATGGATGTGTGCGCATTTCGTTGATAACTTTAACGGAAACACGGTCATTTATCTGGAATTGTTGATTATTAGCGCTCATTTATTTATTTTAGTGTGTAGTCAATAATATTATAATCAAATCAATTTTATTATATTATACGATATATTATTTATACGATATATTATTTATACGATAAACATATTAAACCTAATTATCATAATAAATTACACAGAGAACCATCAAAGAGAGAAGAATCAAATGAAATTTACTATTACCGAAAAAACAAAAAAGGATCAATTTATCTCTCTATTTGGTTTATTGAAGAACTGTTCTAGTATAATTAATATTATGTTCAATGAATCGGATATGTATATTCAGGGAATGGACAAATCGCATATTTGTTTATTCGATATTCGAATACTCGCATCGTGGTTTTCATCATACGAAAAAAAATTGGGTGAAATCACAACTATTTGTGTCGACACCCATATTATCCATAATGTTTTGTCAATGTGTCAAGATAATCATACACTCATAATACATTATGATGGTTCTCAAGAACCGGACGCGGTGAATATTGATTTAATTATTAATGCATCCACAAAAACCGATTTCAATAAATATTTCAAAATTCCTTTAGCAGATTTAGATTCTGATATTTTATCTGTTCCTGACACTGAATATGAAGCCGAATTTTCGATCAATGCGAAGAAAATTAATGAAATCATGGGACAATTATTACATTTTGGAGATACCATAAATATAAAATGTTCAGAAGAACAAATTGTTTTGGGCGCAGATGGAGTTGGAGGAGAAATGACTGTAAATATTCCGATTGACGATTTGACAGAGTATGCGATTTCAGAAGGGGATATTATTGATTTATCATTTAGTTTACAATATATCCAGAAAATGTGCATCACACATAAATTATCAACTGAAATTGATTTTGCGATTAGTGCAAATTATCCTATGAAAATTAAATATAATTTAGGAAATGATAGTTATGTTTTATTTTTCATTGCACCTAAAATCCAAGAATAATATAGGTGGCTAGGCAAGTGAGTACAAACACCGAAAAATTTGTATGATTTTCTATTAGTATTAGTATAAAGTCATATTATAAATCATATCATAACAAAAAAATGCAAATAATCATCGCCTTTTTTGTTTTTTGTATTGTTCTATTTATTTATTTACATATCCAATTTCATCTTAAAACGAGCAATGATTTAGAAATATTCGAGATAGAACAAGCATCAAAAGATAAATTGGAAGAAATCGCGGATTTACGGCAACCTATTGTATTTGATCTTGAAGATGATCGTATTATACAAACAACGAATAAAGCATATATTTTAAATAATTATAAAGCATTTGAAATAAATATTCGCAATGTGAAGGAAACCGATTATAATAGCGAGATTTATATGCCATTGCCAATGTATGCCGCCGAGAAATTATTTAATGAAGATAAAACAGGAACGTATTTTAGCGAACACAATGCGGATTTTTTACAGGAAACTGGACTTGTGAAAAAATTGCAGTATAACGATGAGTTTTTAAGACCGTATATGCTGTCCAATTTTAATTATGATATTATTATGGGATCGGAAAATACATGCACTCCATTTCATTATGAATTGAATTATCGTAATTATATATTAGCTACCCAAGGCACAATACATATAAAATTGGCTCCTCCGCACAGCAGTAAATATTTATATCCGGTATATGATTATGAGAATTTTGAATTTAGATCACCGTTGAACCCGTGGTCGATTCAACCTCAATATAGTGCGGATTTTGATAAGATGAAATGTTTAGACATTACATTAACTCCTGGAAAAATTATATATATTCCCGCTTATTGGTGGTATAGTGTTAAATTTGGAAAAGATTCAAGTGCTTCATGTTTTAGGTATCGAACATATATGAATAATATCGCCATATCGCCTCAAATTGCAATGTACGCCATTCAAATCCAAAACGTTGTTAGAAATGTAACAAAGAAACACGATATTCGGGAATTAAATAAAGTCAATAAATATTCAAAATCAGTTCTGGGAGAGAAAGAAGAAGAGGATGAAAATGGGGGATCTGATGGTTCTGGTTCTGGTACTGGTTCTGGCGCTGGTACTGGTACTGGCGCTGGCACTGGCGCTGGCACTGGTTCTGGTAATAACATAGTTAATAATGATAATTTAGAAGAATCGGTGCAGTTGCATCATCCTCAACAAAAAGAAGAAAAAAACGAAGAAGCTGTAATTGATAATACAACACTTATTTCAGATTTGTAATATTATGTCTTTGAAAATTTAGGGGAAATTTTTATATTTATTATATTTATAATATAAATGAATCAACCTATTTCATCCATCCAACCGTATCAACATGTTACAACCCAACAAGTATGTGGATTTTCTATCCGTGTTCAGCAAGTTACTTTATTTGAAAGTTGTACTGTAGCAGTAAATACATACGATATAAATAACAATTTATTGAATGTTCAAATGGTTAATATTTCGGGGGAAGCTTATAAAGCATGGGCATCAGATGATACGTATATTACCAGCTATGTTGCGCAACAACTTGGATTTACTATTGCGCCTGCACCTACACCTACACCTGAGCCTACGCCTGAGCCTACGCCTGAGCCTACACCCGTGCCTACACCCGTGCCTACGCCCGTGCCTACGCCTGAGCCTACACCCGAGCCTACACCCGTATAAACAATATAATAATATAACCTAAAGATATTATTATAATAATACATAACCCAACCCAACCCAAAACATGGCAATATATAAAGTACATATTAATGATCGTGATTATACCGATTGGAAATATCATAATACTATTAATTTTACCTCGGTGGATTTGCCGTTAATTAATCCAGCAGAATATAAATTGTTCACTAATGATATTTTTACGTTATCTGTTGTGGGTGAAGTACAAATCATACACTCGACTGTACGGACAAGCGTTTCCATTCCAGGAGTTCTTATATTAAAAGATAATAAAACGTATGGGCGATATAAACCTAATAAAAAATTATTATATAAATGTATTCCGGATGATATGCGGATTCCTGCATTTCTTATTCCATATGAACTGAAAAATCTCGGGTTTTCAAAAGTGGTGACAAATCAATATATTACATTCAATTTTATTGAATGGACTGGTAAGCATCCCATCGGCATTATTTCACAATTAATTGGTCCCGTTGATATTTTAGATAATTTTTATGAATATCAACTATATTGTAAAAGTCTAAACGCATCAATTCAAACATTCAATAAAGATACACATGCCGCATTAAAAACAATGGGACACGATGAGTTCATTGACAATATTAGTATAAAATATCCGAATATTGAAGACAGAACTTCCCGGCATATTTTCACAATTGATCCGTTAAAAAGCGTTGATTTTGATGATGCATTTAGTATTCATCAACGGCCTGATTCGCCACACATAATTCAATTAAGTATTTATATTTCAAATGTAACTATTTGGCTCGATGTTCTTAATCTATGGGATTCTTTTTCGCGTCGTATTTCAACTATTTATTTACCAGATAGAAAACGTCCAATGTTACCTACTATTTTGTCGGATTGTTTATGCAGTTTGCAAGCAAATCATACAAGATTAGCATTTGTCATGGATTTATCTATTGATACAAATACAATGATTATTGAAGATATTAAGTATTCGAATTGTAAAATCCGAGTAACTAAAAATTATTGTTATGAGGAACCCGCATTATTAAAAACCCCGGATTATTTATTATTATTGGATATTACCCAACGATTATCCGCACAATATAAATATATAAATAATGTGCGAAATAGTCATGATGTGGTTTGTTATTTAATGATTTTAATGAATTTTAATAGTGCGAAAGAATTGTTGCGTTCGCGTAATGGGATTTTTAGGACGACTACGGTTGCAGATTCCATAGCTACTAATACCACTGACATAATTGATTTACCGGAAGATGTGAGTAAATTCATTAAAATATGGAATAGTACGGCGGGACAATATGTAGATGCGGCAACACTCGCGGAAAATCAATCGATTTCTCATGATTTATTAGAAATGGATGCGTATGTTCATATTACTTCGCCAATTCGACGATTAGTGGATTTATTGAATATTATTAAATTTCAACAAAATAACGGGATGATAGAATTATCTGAAAATTCTGCCCGTTTTTATAATAAATGGATCGCTGATCTAGATTATATTAATACAACAATGAGATCAATACGTAAAGTGCAAAACGATTGTTCATTATTACAATATGTTACGAATCATATCGGTATTACTGTTGATAAGATTTACGACGGGTACGCATTTGATAAGATTATTCGTAATGATGGATTATTTCAATTTGTTATTTATTTACCCGAACTAAAAATGACATCGCGGGTTACTATACGCGAGGAATTAAACAATTATGAAAAACGACAATTTAAATTATATATATTCAACAATGAATCGAAATTTAAAAAGAAAATTCGTCTGCAATTAGTTGATTTATTATGAATGTGGAAATATAGATCAAGTTGGTTGATTTGTGCTGTAACATGGATCCGATAAAGTTCCGTGTAATCTTACGTCATATCTGCATACCGGACATTTTGTGTTTGTTCGAAACCACGCAGTTATACTCGATGGCGTAAAAATATGTCCACAACCTAATATTTGTACAACTTCAGTTGTCGGAACAAAGGTGGTCAAATATATCGGACATTGTGTATTCAATGGATTACTTATTTCGGAATATGGGATAGTTCTTGTGGTCGTATGCATAAGCCTCATCGCAATTGAATTTGCACTTGAATCCATAACGGGTGCACGTGTATTAGTGGTAGCAGTAGTAGCAGTAGTAGCAGTAGCAGCAGTAGCAGTAGCAGCAGTAGCAGCAGTAGTCGTGGCACCTAAAGATTGAAATAAATTCAACAGACTAGTAACATCTGGGTCCGATGAATGTGGAATATAATATTCAAAATACGCGGTATTATATGCGTTTGCAGAAGATGATGAAGAGGGAGTGCGTTGTCGTGATTGTTGCTGCTGTTGCTGCTGCTGCTGCTGTTGTCGCGGTCTATGCCGGCGCCGGTTACGGCGTGCAGGAGTCGTCAATCCACTAATAGTATCCATATTATATCTAATTGAATCGAGAGATAAATGCATCAAATCAATTTGACGAATTGTTTGATTATATAAATTCAAATAATAATCAAGTAAATATTGTTGATCTTGAGACATTGATATTATATTAATATTATATATATAAAAAATGTGTTTAAATGTATTGTGTGTATAAATATATATTAAAATAATTCACCACATATCAATAAAATAAAACAATGAGCCAGGATAAATATCGAGATAAAGGTTTAACTGGTCTGGCGAATTTGGGGAATACGTGTTTTGCAAATTCATGTATTCAAATATTATCACATACCTATGAATTGAACGATTTTTTAAATTTACAAACATATAAAAAAAGATTAAATCGAAAAGTTGAATCCGTATTATTACTTGAATGGGATAATCTTCGTACCATAATGTGGCGTGAAAACTGTATTGTATCTCCTGGAAAATTTATAGGAACAATTCAAAAATTAGCACAAATTAAAAAGATTGATATTTTTACGGGATATGCGCAAAATGATTTACCTGAATTTTTATTATTTGTAGTTGATTGTTTTCATACAAGTTTAGCAAGAGAAGTAAATATGAGTATAAGTGGAAATTCTGTAAATGATGTTGATGATATGGCAGTACAGTGTTTTAATATGATAAAAAATATGTACAGTAAAGAATATTCTGAAATTTGGAACATGTTTTATGGTATACACGTTTCACAAATAATTTCATTAGAGACGGGTGAAGTGTTAAGTACAAATCCAGAACCCTATTTTATGATAAATTTACCAATCCCGCCACCAGAAAATAAAAGTCCTAGTTTATCGGATTGTTTTGATTTATATGTAGCGGGTGAAATATTGGATAAAGAAAATGCATGGTTTAATGAAAAAACACAGCAAAAACAAAACGTTCAGAAAAAAATATCATATTGGAGTTTACCCACTGTTTTAGTTATTGATTTAAAACGATTCAATGCTCAAAATAGAAAAAATCAAATTTTAGTATCATTTCCTTTAGAAAATTTCGATTTATCGAAATATGTAGTGGGATATAAAAAAGAAAATTATGTTTATGACTTGTATGGTATTTGCAATCATGGTGGCGGAGTTAATGGGGGACATTATAGCGCCTTTATAAAAAACGCAAATGGTAAATGGTACGATTTTAACGATACATTTGTTAAAGAAGTTGTCGATTTAAATCACTTGATTAGTCCAAAAGCATACTGTTTTTTCTATCGAAAAAAAACGATTGTTTTATGATTGGGTGATCTTATTTGTAAATATTATATAATAATATAATATATAAATATTCATAATCATATTATTCGGAAAAACCAATAATGAGCACTGACCCAAATAATTCAACTATACCGACATCTGTTCCAGATAGTCAAAATATGTATAATTATATTAATAATTTTTTGATGAATCCAAGTGTCATTATTATTTTAGTTGTTGTCGTTGTCATATATATTATTGTATTTTTTACTTTAGGAAAGTCTAGTACTGGCACTGGCACTGGTACTGGCACTGGCACTGGCACTAACACCGATTCAGGGATTTTCGGAGATAATAGCGGTGCTAATACGGGTATAGGTTCGTGGATTTTTGGAGATAGTAGTGGTAGCGGTGCTAGTGGTAGCGGTGCTAGTACTAGTGCTAGTGCTAGTGCTAGTGCTAGTGGTAGCACTAAAATGATTATGGTCATTGTTATCGGTATGTTAATTGTATTGCTAATATTTAATGGATTGCAATATTTTTTTGGGATAAATTTAATCACGTCCATTCAAAATCTATTTAGTGGAGAACCGCAAATCAATGTAACTATTGATCAGACACAGCAAGCAACTCCCGAACCTATCCCAGAAATAACAAGTTTAAATCAAGTATTCAATATTCCAGGAAATACATATGGATACGAAGACGCGAAAACATTATGTAGCGCCTACGGCGCGCGGCTTGCATCTTATAATGAAATCGAAGATGCGTATGGAAAAGGCGCAGAATGGTGTAATTATGGATGGTCTGATAATCAATTAGCATTGTTCCCCACTCAAAAAAAAACATATGATAATTTACAACAAGTTGAAGGACATGAAAATGATTGCGGGCGACCAGGAATTAATGGCGGATATATTGCCAATCCACACGTGAAATTCGGGGTAAATTGTTACGGTCATAAACCCGATATGACACAAGAAGAAGAAGAATTGATGGAAACAAATAGTCCGTATCCAGTAACCAAAAAGGATTTGGCAATGGAAAAACGAGTGGCCTATTGGCAAACGCAAATCGGTAATATATTAGTTTCTCCATTTAATTCTGAAACGTGGAGTAGCGGGTTTAATCCGTTTTAATTAAGCGATTTAATATTTTTTCGGGTTTTATGATTCATTTGTTTTATTTTTTTGACGGGATTCGATTCCACCAAGTCATCTTTTACCACCAAGTCATCTTTTAATTTACGTTTTTTTGTTTGTTTTTTATTATTGTTATTATTTTTTAGTTCAACTAATCTCAATAACTTTTCATAAATATCTTCATCGACTACTTCTACTTTACCACCATATTGCTGCGATTTATTTATAATATCATTACTGCTGCCGCCATAAAGCCCTGCGGGAATTGCAAACTGCGATGTAACCCCAACACTGCCACCAACTTGATATGATGATTGCATTAATGGATTTCCTTCTTTTAAAAACGGGGAATTAACTTTAAATCCACTACTATAAATATCTCCTCCTTTTTGATACATTACCATATTATTAGGATCCATTTATATTATATAACATTGTTATTTTATATTTATTTTTTTATGTAATATAAAATTATTTCGATGGAAATCGTTTAATTTCGGGTACCATTTTACTATCTCTATTAGTTTTTAAATATTCAATTATTTGATTAACTTGTGTTTCATTTTTAATAATATTCCCTAACGATTTTTCGACATATTTAAATGTTAATTGGGTTGTTACTCGCGTAGATGCAAATTTCAAATTTCCGTCTCCAATTTGAATAGGTGTATTCATTAAATTATTTGTTGTTGCATATTTTGTTAAATTGTCACATAATTGTTGTTTTTTTTCACGTAATTCATATACTTTTTCATTCAATACTTTTAATTGATTATCTACTGCTAACCACTGTTGAATTTGATGATCGAATATGGATTTTGGATTATCGGTGTTTGATTGATTCATTTATTATACTATGTGCAAAAAATATTATTAGTATTGTTATTAGTAAAAAATATAAATAATATTTATGTGTAGTATGTAATTAATGTCAACACCAATTATGGTTCTAGGTAAAGGAATGCGTCGTTCGCCTATATCTACCCTAAACACCGCCGTATTAACCGATGTTACCCGAAAAAATACAAAACGAGTCATATTATTCACGAATGCGCGAAACGAAAAAAATATGAAAGAATGGGCAGCACATCATTTATTAATTGGGTTTGATTTAATTTATATTTTTGATCATAAATCTGATATTCCATTACATCGTGAATTTATTAATTTTGATAGACGCGTAATTGTTGAACGATGTAATTGGGAAAATCCCGTGAAATTACCATTAATGAAACGCGCGGCTAAAATATCCGAATCTATGCGCGCCGATTGGTTTTTATATTTAGATGCAGATGAATTTTTAATGTTGAATGCATTTTACGGTGTTAAACAAATGTTAAATGTATATAGTTACGCCGATTCTTTAGCAATAAATTGGTTATTGTTCGGCACAAATAATCATGTTAAAGAACCTACTGGTTTAATTATGGAAAATTATACACGATCAGATGAAAAATTAAATAAACACGTGAAATCATTTGTACGTCCATCTCAAGTTGTTAATGTAACCAATCCGCATTTTTTTCATATTAAAAATCCATATCGAAATATTACTATAACTAATAAAATTATGCCAGTGGGACCGTTTAATGAATGCGATATTGGATTTAATTACGCGTGTGTGTATATAGCACATTATATAAATCAATCGGAAGAAACATATATTAAACGAAAAGTATTAATGCCAACAGATGATAGCAATTCACTTCGACCCCGTGATTTGAATATTCATGCAAATCATAATACAGTTAAAAATCAAATGCCTAAAATGAAATATGCGCCAGGCGTTAAAACATTTTTACAACATTTTATCTGATATAAGCTAACCTCAAATATACTATAAGCATTAGGATAAACATTGCGATAGCAATTGCATACCATACACATTGGACATACAATAAATTCAATTGCCATTTATCCGCACACTCACAGTTTTTCGGTAATGTTTTTCTTAAATTGTAGACGTTATAAACCAAATAGGATTCAATACTAAGCATAAATACTAGGTAGAGTACTGCTATATACAACATCATGGGATTAGCCATAAGTAACGCAACTAATCGTGGTTTACCATAACATACATTTGTAATAAGTCCTAAACTCAAAACCACCAATAAAAATAATTCAATGTTTTTAATTCGATCAACTAATTGTTGGTTTACACAATCGCAATTTTCTAAACCACGTACATAATTATAAATGCAATATATTAAAATGATAGTTATTACAGATATAATAATTGTATGTGTATCAAATCCAGATCCAGATACTATCGCCGTGCTAGATTTAGAAGATGATTGAAACGTTTTCTTTGCCATTGGTTATATTATTTACTGAGAAATAAATAATATAATATATTTGTGTTTTTGTTAACCTTCATAATACCGGAAAATCCTATGGATTTTCCTCGGTATTACTACGAATATTTTATGATCATGTATGATCATAAGTACATTGAAGGCATGCCTAAACATTACCGAAAATGACACACGTGTCATTTCCGGTACGATAAAGGTTAAGATCTAGTGTCTTCGATCTAGTGTCTTCGATGCGATCGATTCTTTTTTGTATGCGAATACCCCGATCGTCTTGCAGTCGCGCGTTGAGTCGCCAAAAGACCAAACGGAACGAGCGCTTGTCCGATCATCCCGCCCCATGTCCCGCCACGCTTATGTCTGCACCCCTTACTATGCTTATGTCTACGACTTCTTCTGCGTCTTCCACCCGTCATGGAAAATGACCCTTTTCCTGCTGCTGCGGCGGTAGATGCGACAGACGTTTGTGGCGAACCGTTTACATGGGTTAACAGATTTCCGTTTCCTGCATGCGCAGATGGACCGAATACATTATTCCATTGTTGATCTCCTCCTCCGACGGCACCGAATACCGATTGCCATCCGCTTGTTCCTCCTCTCATTCCTCTTCTTCTTCTACTGCTTCTACTTCTTCGGCGTCGGCCACCGGTTGGTGGTGGCATTGTTGATCCAGGTAATCCGGGAAGCGGTGTAGGTGGCGTACTCATTATATATATCCCACGAAAATATTATTTTGCTATAATTAAATTTTTATTACGCAAAATCAATATTAATAATGATAATATTGCTAAAAGTAATATAAAAATCAAAAATATTAAAACCAATGCAACATAAATATATGGATTCATTTCAATCACCATTAATTCAATTATCGGTGCAAATAATACACGCAAATGATATTTAATATCATCACGTTTCAATACATCTAAACATTGTCTAACTATTGTTTCTTTCATACTCATACTATAACACATAAACATAAATACCCGGGTTTTACGTGCGTGTTTATTTTTTACATTTTTTCTACATAATAATTAATAATAATAATGATGCAGGAACAACAACAACAATCGCAAAATAATAATATTTATGGACCTAATAAAACATTTAATTTTGCTCAATTATCTTTAGCGCAACCTACTGGAATTCAAGGAGGTGCTTATTTTACTAAAATCGCACAACAAAATAAACCTCTTTACATTGAAACTCCGCGATGTTTAACTAAACAAGGATTTATTAAAAATGGGAAAAAAATGTTTGTTGATCTCATGTTCAATAATAACGACGAAGAATTTATACATTGGATCGAAAATCTTGAATCCACTTGCCAAAAACTAATATTTGAAAAAAGCGAATCATGGTTTCAAAATAAATTGGAGACTGATGATATTGAGACCGCATTTACCTCTCCTTTACGTGTATACAAATCCGGGAAATATTATCTTGTTCGTGTCAATGTGAAAATGAATTATATTACCAATAATCCACATATTAAAATATATAGTGAAGGCGAAACTCCCCTTACCATAGATGAGGTTAATTCTGATACAACTATTATTTCAATTGTCGAAGTTCAAGGGATTAAATTTACTAGTCGAAATTTCCAGATTGAGATGGAACTTAAACAAGTTATGGTGTTGAATACCGACAAGATTTTTGATAATTGTTTGATCAAATCTTTAGGAGGAAATTCTGTAAATTCTATAAATTCTGTAAATTCTGTAAATTCTGTAAATATTGATAAAATAGTAATGACTGACGATGCTCTCGAAAATGATACAACTATTATCGAGGGTTTAGACAATAATACTGCCCATTTAGAACAATTAAGCGAATCCATTTTGAATAATGATAATACTGTAGCAATACCATCCATCATTGTTGAACCAAAATTAGTTGTAGATTTAGAACAATCCAATAGTTTTGGGCTTGAAGAATTCGATATTAATTCCACCTTGAATAGTTTAGAAACAATTACTCTGAAAAAACCCAATCAAGTATACTACGAAATATATAAAGAAGCGAGACGAAAAGCGAAAAAGGCGAAACGTGAAGCTATTGTCGCTTTTTTAGAAGCCAAGAATATTAAAAAAACTTATATGCTCGACGATTTTGATGAAAGTGATAGTGGCAGTGAAGATAGTAATTTAGATAATATGTCCGATGAAGACGATGAAAATGAAGATCAAGAAGAACTTAACCTATAAGCTACCAAAAACGACACACGTATCATTTTCCGGTATTATGAAGGTTAATGCATAATTTTATTTAGCAATGTTATAAATAAAATTTATAATTTATAATTTATAACTTATAATTTCAATTAAACTGTATTCCAAAAAATATTTTATCGTTAATTTTATATAATGAGCATCTCTTTACAAAGAATCTGGAAAGACTATGGTATCGGCGCAATCATCGCACTTTTGATCGTCCTTTACGGCATCAGCGTTTTTGTTAAATATTTGAATAACAAGGGCAGTTTCGGGTCAGAATATATGTCTCAGGGCGCAAATCCCGCTTACAAGAACGGGTCCAAGGGACGCAGTAGTGGATCTAAATCATCTTCTTCTGGTCCTCAGCCCGCTGAAGCTTTAGGCCAAAACGAAGTTTTTGCATCCGTAAACGGGATCTCAACTCCTCACCAGGGTATCCCCACTTCATGTTCCAAACCCAATATCCAAAATCCGTCCGATCTTTTACCCAAGGACAATAACAGTCAATGGGCGCAATTGAATCCTTCGGGGAAGGGCGAGTTGTCCAACATCAATTTGTTGAAGGCCGGGTATCATATTGGAATTGATACAATTGGATCCTCATTACGCAATGCAAATCTTCAAATTAGATCTGAGCCAGCAAATCCACAGCTTTACGTGGGCCCGTGGCAACAATCCACAATCACCAATGATTTTTTCAGACCACCTCTCGAGATAGGATCAGGTCCCCAATAAATTATTTTGTGAGCATAAAAAAATAAATGTATAATATAATATTTAATATTTATACATTTATTTACACCAATTCAACTTCGAAATTTTCATACATAACTAATTTGAATTGATTAGTAGTTAGAGATATTTACAGATAACAATAAAAGAAAAAAGAAAGAAAAAAGAAAAAGAAAGAAAAAAGAAAAAAGAAAACCAAAAAAGAAATGGAAAATGACAATGTCGTAGCAAAATTAAAGGCGCCGTTATCATATCGCCGCATAACATATGAACTTGTTGACCTTATTCAAAAATATAAATCGATCCAAGTTTTATATGAAAATGACATGATTACAATAACGATAAATAATGTAAAATTCAATATATCAATTGAATATCCATTTTGTCCCCCGAATGTATTTATAAATGATAACCGGTATAGTCGTTTTATCGTTCCACCATCTAAACGTATAGACCGACATTTCAAGGAATTAAATATGTGTATTAAAAATGAAACTAGAAAATGTTGTTTATACTGTGCATCGATAGTTACAAATCATTCGGTTATATGGCGACCCACATTTACAATTAAAAAAATAATGGATGAAATTGAATGGGTAAAAGAAACAAAACAAAAGATTAAATATATGCTTATTGTGGAAATGTTGTTTATATATTTTGGAAATAAATTACGGCGACCTATTAATATTGACAGGCAAATATTAGAATATTTATTTGATTATGAAGACGGTATGTAATATACGATACTGTAATATACTGTAATATTTTGTTTGGATAATTAAATAATATTTGTGTATAATAAGTTGTATACGTTGTTAATGAATGAAAGTATTTTGGTATATGTGATTGTCGGATTTATTCTTTTAGTATGTTTAAAGATATATTCGGAATCAGATGTCTACAATTTAAAATGTGTTATTTCAGGAGTAGATGGAAATAGATATTGTGTGAGAGATCGTGAAAAAATTAATGACGCGGTAGATTTATTGGCTCAAGTAACTGCAAAATGTAATGAATTGGTGATATTTGTGAAAGAAAAACATCCCGATCATGAAGGAGTTAAACGATTAGTGGGTGGATATAATCCTAAGAAAATCAGCGAAACATTACCGAATAGTGAACTTACTGCGTATAGTGAAAATAAAGGCGAAAAAATCGCATTTTGTTTAAATCGAACAAAAAATAGTACAACGTTAATTGATATTAATACATTAACATTTGTTGCGATTCATGAATTATCGCATATTATGACGGTATCAGTTGGTCATAAAATGGATTTCTGGCAGAATTTTAAATTTTTATTGGAAAATGCAAAGGATGCGAAAATATATAATCCAGTGGATTATAAAAAAGAACCTCAAAGTTATTGTGGGATGATGATTTCGGATAGCCCTTTATATAATTTATAGTTATTCAGATACAAAAATACAAAAATACAAACAAAAACAAAAAACAATACAAAAATATATCCATATAAAAAATAAATATGGATATATAATAAGAAATACGAACCACAAAAATAATAAATAGGAAATGACGGAAGAATCGATACCCATCCCAATATATAAAGTAAATAGATTGAAAGATTTGGGTACTATTACATCTATACACGTATTTTATGGTGCGCCCGCCGAGTCTTTGAAATTAGAAGAAACGGAAGATAATCTAGATGATTTATTTGCAAGAGAACCTGAAAATCCAGCATTCGCCGGTATATTTAATGAAGAGGAAATGCGAAACATTAAAGAAATACCGATTCCTGTATTTTTTTCAGTGCACCAAATACATCTAGATGATAATATTGAAACAATTAAAATGAAAATTGCATTGTCATTTTCAAAGATGGTGCCAGTACCAGTGCCAATATCAATTGAAGAAATATATTTATTTGGATTGAAAGAAACAACACTTTATCCGGAAAATATTTATCAAATATTAACACAAAATGGTAGGACAGAATTAACTGGTCCAAGATTAAAACACGTTTTAGAAAATATAGAACGCGATGAAAATGGAGATCCGGTTGATTTGATGAAAGAATTGTCTACCGTAGTAACATCGACCATATCGTATGATGATATTTTAAGATTAAATATAGCGGACAAAAAATATTGGGTATCTTCTATTTTAGGACAGCGGTATTTTATTAGTATGACAGAGTATCCGATTATTTATAATCCGTTTTATGTTACAGAATACGACGAGTTTGCCGTAAATGCCGCGGTAACTAGTAGAAAAACGGTATCCGGCGAATTATTATTGAATACATGCAATAATTTATTTGAAAATACCATTTATTTATGTTTAGCTCAAGATGTATTAGAATATCAAGCTACTATTGCATCTTTATCGGCTTCAACATCAATGGAAAAATATACGTTGCAATTATATTATCCGTATTTAATAAATAAAGATATTTCGTCATTAGATGAGTTGGTATCAAATCGAGAACAATTATTATCTGAAAACGCCGCAAGAATACACGAATCAACGATGAAAAGCGTGGACATTTTTTATGATATATATAAAGAAAAAACAAGTGATTTGTCATATCGCGGTGAAGGTATTAAATATATAAAATGTACAATACATCCAATTAGTAAATTAAAACTTCCATTGGACAATATTTTTAAAATAATACACGCAGAAAAAGACAGGCCATTGATTAAATTTAATCCGCATACACGGCAAGAAAATGTATATAGATTATACTCGCCCGAAATTACGACGGATGGTAGAAAAATCCCGCAATTATCTAAATCGGCGATTTTAAAATTAATACGTGGTATTGGTAAAACAAAATCCGTTTCCGTTTATATAAAATTCGAGTATAAATCGAAAATATATTCTATTGTTTGTGAATTTCAAGATAATGGTAAAATAACCATAAGTTGTGAGTTTGAAAGTATGTTATCGTTGGAAAACATTGACGAATTATTTAATTTGGCAGTAAATCCAATTATTACAGATATTAAAAACTATTTGGAACAAAATGGATATACAATCGATTTATTTAATAGACTGGATGACGAAAATATGGAAATCTTGCAATTAACATATCAATCTATAATTGAAATAGATTCTCCTGTAAATTTTGACAATATTATGGGGTGTGTTAAAGGTGTATTTGTCATTGAATCCAAAAATAGATATGTGGATTCGAGAGTGGGGGTGGATATGCGATTAAAAAGAGTTGGCAATTTTAATAAAATGACAAGTCAAGAAGCATTTATTATCGAAAAACAAAAACAGGGATTTCGAGAAGAAGAAATTATCGAATCGTTGATTAAAAATTATGATGTATCGGAACAAGATGCGCTAGATTTATTATCAAAAATAGTATCTGAATTGCAGGTTAAACAGGGGATAGGTAAAAATAAACAATTGAAACAAATAAAAAATAATCCAGGATTTAAAACAACCGTAAATATGAATAAAATGGCCGGAGTATTGAAACAAGAAAAAAAATCGATTACATTTCAAGTTGAAAATATTGATGATATTAGATATTTGGCGACTATTCCCATTTATATTGATTCGTTAATCAGATTAACACAGAATATTAGCAGTACTGGTGTAAATATAGAAAAAATAAATTCAATCTGTTCAATTTCAGTCGAAGAACCAGAAGATATTATTCCCGAAGAATTGGATCAGGTGCAGCAATCGTATACACATTTTAAAAGGGAATATGATAATGATGGGGATGATGACGAGGATGACGACGATATAGCAAATAAACCTAAAAATGCACTTGATATTTTATATGGTAACGAAGATGAAGAAGAAGAAGAAGATGGCGATGAAGAAGAAGAGGGGGGCAATATGATAGGGGGCGCAAATTCGGGCGACGGCAGTAATGATAAAACTAGTAGCGGCATAGAATCATTAGAAGAAGGTGATATTTTGGGGGCAAACGAATTGTCTGGATTTGATAGTAGTAGTACGGATTCTGCTGCTACTGCTGCTACTGCTGCTATTGCTGCTACTGCTGCTACTGCTGCTACTGCTGCTACTGCTGCTACTGCTGCTACTGCTGCTACTGCTGCTACTGCTGCTACTGCTGCTACTGCTGCTACTGCTGCTACTGCTACTGGTCCCATTTTACCCATTTCCACGCAACAAGTAAAACAAAATGCGTCGATTGCTGACCGTGATTTAGATGGACTAAGTTTAACTAATAAATCTAACCCATTTTTTAATAAAATGTTTGATAAAGATCCGGTGCTATTTGTAGTGAATAAGGGTAAATTTAAATCATATTCAAGAATGTGTCCTTCAAGTGCGCGTAGACAGCCGATTTTATTAACAGACGACGAGTTGAGAAAAATACAAGAAGAACAACCAGGTTTTTTGCGACCGCAAGATGTTATTAAATATGGATCGTCACCAGATAAACAATTTAATTATATATGTCCTAGATATTGGTGTCTTAAAACGAATATGCCAATAAGTCCGGAAGAAATAAAAACAGGAAAGTGTGGGAAAATTATTCCTCGAGATGCGGCAAAAGTTCCCAAAGGTCATTATGTATTTGAATTTTTCGATTCATCAGAACATGGAACACAACAAAAATATATTCAACATTATCCGGGATTTGTAAAAGAAAGCGTGAATAATCATCCTCAAGGATTATGTATTCCTTGTTGTTTTAAAAATTGGGATGTACCTAGCCAGCGAGAAAGACGCAATAAGTGTTTAATTAAAGAAGAAGACAAGGTTGAAAAAGAAGAAGAAAAAGAAGAAGAAAAAGAAGAAGAAAAAGAAGAAGAAAAAGAAGAAGAAAAAGAAGAAGAAAAAGAAGAAGAAAAAGAAGAAGACAATGAATATGTGCCAGCACCAGCGCCAATAGTACCAGTACCAGCGCCAATAGTACCAGTACCAGCGCCAATAGTACCAGTACCAGCGCCAATAGCACGAATAAAAGATGATTACGTTAAAGGGTCTGAAAATTTTCCATTAGAGCGTCAACGATGGGGGTATTTACCATTTAGTATCCAAAAATTTTTAGGTGAAAATAATGTATTATGTCAGATAAGTAAAACAAATACAAATATAAAACCAAATCATACATGTTTATTAAGACACGGGGTAGAAGTTAATGCGGCACAATCGTTTTTGGCATGTATTGCGGACGCCATTTTTTATGGAAAACAAATAATAGATGCTGCTGGAAATAAAACAGCAAGTCAAATACCATCAATAAAACAATTAAAACAAATAATCATAGATGCATTAACTATTGATACGTTTATTACCCTTCAAAACGGAAATCTGATAAATAGTTTTTCTACCACTACTGCTGCTACCGCTACTGCTGCTACCGCTACTGCTGCTACTGCTACTGCTACTGCTGCTGCTGCTACTGCTGCTGCTGCTACTGCTACTGCAGAAGAAGAAGAAGAAGAAGAAGAAGAAGAAGAAGAAGACGGTGAGGCGGGTGAAGAAAAGTATAAATCGTCTAAATTATATTCAAAAATTAAAAGCAATAACGATTTAATATTTTTTAAAAAAGTGTGCAAGTCTTTTGAAAAATTTATTATTTTTTTACAGGACGATACAGTGATTATAGATTATACGTATTTATGGGATATTATATCTCGACGTAATCCATTTTTATTTGCCGAAGGAGTTAATTTAGTTATCTTGGAGATTTCGAACAATGATATAACAAATAACGTAGAGTTGGTATGTCCATCAAATCATTATTCCGGCGAATTTTATGATATACGAAAACAATTCTTAATTATTTTAAAAAATGGCGATTATTTTGAACCCATTTATTCATATCGTAATAATGTCTCGAGTGGAATTTTTATTACAAAAACATTTAGCGATTATGCACGAAATATGCAACCAAATATTAAAGCAATACTTAATAAATTAAAGCCACTTATGAAACAAGTGTGTACACCCAATCCAAGTATGCCAACCAAATATAAATTCGATACACCGATTTTATTAGATCAATTAATCAAATTATTAAATAAAATGGAGTATGAAATTGAAACACAAGTTTTAAATTTTCAAGGAAAAGTTATCGGTCTTATCGCCGTTTCACAAAAAATAAATATCGGCGGATTTATTCCATGTTATCCTTCATCTATATCAGAAACATATGATTATGTCATGATGGACGACCCTGAATTATTTGATACGTATCAAAATACGATAGACTATTTAAATCATGTGTATAAAGAAAGTAAACAAAAAATACCATGTCGTCCTAAAATATTAATTGTTGAAGATGAACATGTGGTTGGTACATTAACAATAACAAATCAATTTATTCCATTTACCGGCGTTATTATTCGACGCGATGAATTAAATCCGGATACAATTACAGACGACTCTGCCATTTCTAATAAATCTCAAAAATTATATATCGTTGATGATTCAAATTATCTACAAGTTGATGAGGATATACAACAAAATACAAATAAAGTAGATACTGAACGTATATCATACATTAATAAAATTAAAATGGAGACGAATTTTTATAATGTATTTCGAAACACTATACGTATTGTATTAAATAAACCCGAAAATTTAAAAGAACGCGAGAATTTGGAAAAAGAAATTGAATTACCTTATATTTTATATAAAACAAAATTATCAAGATTAATAAAATATTTAAAACAATTAGTAGCAGATACCATTATATTTTCAGATGAATATAATTACGATGAAATCGCGGATATAGAAATATCTACGTGTATAGTTACACCAACAGATAAATGTGCATCAAAACGCCCGTTATGCGCCATTTCAGGATCGGACAATAACATTTGTCAATTAATATTGCCCGCGCATAATTTATTGTATCCCGACGCTGATAATGAAGTATATTATTTTGGAAAAATGGCAGATGAATTGATGCGATATAATAGAATACGGTCATTTATATTTAAACCGCGTACCTATTTATCATTTAGTCAATTAAATTATAATTTGCGCGAAGATGAAATTATTGTTATTCAATCTTTATTAGAATCCCCTGATTATTTCGAAGGATTAATTACATTAGTTGATAATAAATATGCAAAATATAATACATTTGATACTGCAAAACCCATTATTAGTCAAGTATATGAAAATGTCCATGCAATAGAATCGCCTATTTTAGATAAGAAGATTGATGTAACAGAACCAAAACAATGTGCACAATTATTACCTCCACCCAGTTTAATTTCATCAACGTATTGGAAATCATGTTTTCCTAAAAAATATTATGAAAAACGGTATGATAATACAAATGATTGTGGATTTGAAATGATTGTGGATATTTTATCAGAGATGGGTCAAAAATATGAAACCAATGATATTAAAATTGCATTAATAGTGGAATATAATAAATATATTAGGGTGGGATACGAAGAACAGATTTTAGAAATATTGAAAATTGAAGGAGGTGGCATTAAAAAGGGAATGATTCGTGAAAAAGAACAAGGTAATTTGCCATTATCACACATGATTATGGAGGCTACTTATTTTCTGACTAATTTAGATATTTGGATGTTAATGACGTATTATAATATCCCGACAATTATCATTTCGACATTTCCACTATTAGAAACAAATGGTACCCAAAATATATTTATTGCGTATCGCGACAATAATGCAATTAGGGGAAAAGATGAACGTTTTATTTTTATATTATCCCCATCACAGACCGGTAAATCATTAATAAATAAATATAGTTTAATACATGCACCAATAACACCCGAATCAAATATTACCATAAATATCCCACTATCATTGTTAACCGATCATACCAAAATTCAAGAAGCAATACAATCGCAGTTAAATATCGAAGATTTTTTAAAAGGGTTTGTAAAGGTTGTGCCTATACGATCGCGCGGTATAAAAAAGGTGGGAGAAATGAGGTTACTGGATGATACAGAAGAATTGATTGGAAAGGTCAAGCAAACTCGGAAAAATGTTCCAAATCAACCTACTGGATTTGTGGATAAAACTAAAACTAAGCGGGTTAAACGTCAACAACGGAAATTGAAGATTGTTGGCGCTACTGCAATCGATCTATAACGATTTTTGGTAGCTTGTAGGTTATTTTATCTGTAAAATAATAAATAAACTTATAATAAATACACCGACCGAAAAGAAAAATGAGACAAAACAAATAAATCAGTCATTATATATTTTTTATATTGAAAATATATAAAAATAACATACTATACTATACATCAACTCATAATGGATAATGAAAATTTAATAAATAAAATAAATTTATTAGAAGAAGAATTGAAAAAAACCAAAGAGCAATTACAAAAATACACTAATGGTAATAATCATAAAACTTATTATGAAAAAAATAAAGAAATTGTTATGCAAAAAGCAAGTGAAAACAAAAAAAAAATTAAGGAAACTAATCCCGAAAAAATTAAAGAATATGCGAAAAGAGCGTATTTGAAACGGAAAGAAAAATTGAAAGAACTAAAATTGGAAAATGAAAACATTTAGGAAATTATATAGTTTTGCTGAAAATGATATAAAATAATATCTTTAGTAAGTATATAGGATGAACCGGAAAGAAGAACCGCCTGATAAATATCGGTGTTTAAAACTTCCTATTACTTCCATACTCATTTGTGATGTGGAAAGAAAACAAGATGTGTTGAATAATATGGAAATACTACAAAATGCGATTATTAGAACTAATAGTATCACTACCAAAACCTATTTTTTATTACGATTATGGGTCTTGCAAAAGTATCATACCCAATTAGAAATTCCTGAAATAACTGAAGACACTATTTCTATGTGTATGAAATCTGTATTGATACCATCTTGTGGTCCAACCGCAAAAGGTAATAATTTATTGTTATTACAAGAATTTCAACAATTGCATAATTACCAATTAGAAGATGGTAGTAATTTATCTGCGATTTTAGATTATTATGCTACCACGATGATAACTGCTGTAGAAAATAATATAAAAATGCGATTTTTTGATTACATCAAACGATTTATAAATTCATATTTCATGCATCTTTATCAAGATGAAATTACCAATAAAGAATTCAAGAAGCAGTTATACAAAGAAATCAACTTGGTTAAAAACGACATTATCAATAACACTCTTACTTGCGATGAAAAATATCATAGTTGGTTGAATGTAAATCGGTATCAAATTGTACCAGAAACATTTGAAATCAGTTATTACTGCGACATCAAAATCACTCCTTATAAGTATTTGAAACATATGATATTTATGTGTTTAGAATTAGAAAAGTTGGAAAGAAAATCATTCCAGTTTTTTCCAATTCAAACTAACGCTGTTCCAAGACATATTCAAATTGATACAAAGGCGGTTGTGGAATTATTCGTAGATACAAACAAACATCAAAAATTATTAGATGTTTGGATTACGGAAGTAAAGAAAAACAAGAAAGGAAAAATAATGAATAACGGAAAAAGTGATTTATATAATTGTTTGGAAGAAAACAAAGAATTTATTTGGGATACCTTTTTTGATGTGAAACAAACCATGAATAACTATGATTTTGATTATACTATTATTACGGATGGTTATGCTACCTCGTT
>TBL_comb47_HYPODRAFT_10001337_pt1 | contig 32037 bp, 25 predicted proteins | sample TroBogypolimnion_40_FD_10682 | JGI IMG/M metagenome (IMG submission 10682) | reverse complement strand
GCTATCAGGAAATGTACTATTCACTTGTCCCGACACTATTTGATGCCCTTAAAAGCGGCAAGACTTCGCCAGTGTTTATAAAAAATGATAAATTTGCCTCCGTTAGTGATTCGAATAATTCATTCATTTATTCACCTGATGATACAATTCATTCCTTCGCAGTATCATTTTTAGTGAGATATCATGGCGATTGTACTCTTGCAGAAATTCACGGAAGGAAACCGCTTATTACTAAAATTCAATTTATTGTTAAAGATAGTTCGAAAACCGGATTAGTAATGTCTGCCTCAAATGAGTTTGTGACAGATAAAATTGAAATTAAAAATGATGACCTTATTTATAATTCGGGTCAGAACAAAATATCAGCTAAAATTAAAAAGGATAAATGGTATAGGGTTACACTAACACATTGTACCGCCGGAGGAGAAACCATGCTTTATCTAGATGACAATTTAGCCGGTACAATAAATGAGAGAATAATTCCAGATAACTTTCTTATTGGTACCAGCGGTAAAGCTGATTTTAAGGATATTCTGATTTACCGTTCTTCATTGAATGATGAAGAAGTTAAATCTTTAGCCGACGGAAAAATAATTCAATCAAGTCTCGAAATCTATTCTCCACTTAATGATGATAATATTTCGAAAGGAACAGTATTAAAAAACTTCGCACAGAGTATGTCTGTTATGAAGGTAAAATAATATATTGTGTGTTTCATGACAGTTGAGCAATTGTTATCATTTCCGCATTTACTTTTATTATTTAAATTAATAAAAGAAAATAATTATGAGGCACGGTATGCTTTTAAGCAGTTCTGAAATTGATGTAAAGCTGAAGAAACTTGATAACTGGAAAGTTGAGAATAAAAATATTGTCAGGGAATACATTCTTAAGGATTTCAAATCAGCGCTTGAATTTGTAAACAAAGTCGGGAATGCAGCAGAAGAGATGGACCATCATCCGGATATTAAAATACATTCGTGGAATAAAGTAAAGTTTACGATATCTACACACAGCGCAGGCGGTCTTACTGAAAAAGATTTTAAACTTGCCGAGAAAATTGAAACCCTGCTTAAATAGTTTTATTCCTATTTATTTCTTTTGTAAATTTCCGCTATTAATAGCGAATTAAATAATGAATAAAGAACCTGCTGTCCTGGAAATATTCTATAAAACAGGAGCACTGCTGAACGGACACTTCCTCCTTACTTCGGGACTTCATAGTAATATTTATTTCCAATGCGCAAAAGTTCTTCAATACCCTGTATACATGGAGCTTATTTGTTCGCGGATAGCCGAGCATTTCAGAAATTATGATTTTGATACCGTAATTTCTCCAGCCATAGGAGGAATACTCGTGGGTCAGGAAGTTGCACGCCAGCTTAAAAAGAAAAGTATATTTGCCGAAAGGGAAGGCAAACATCTGATTCTCCGCCGCGGATTCAATATAGAAGAAGGAGAAAAGATACTTATCTGTGAGGATGTGGTTACTACCGGGGGATCAATAACAGAACTTATAAAAATAGTGAATGAAAATAAAGGTGTATCTGTCGGAGTCGGGATTATTGTTGACCGGAGCAACGGCATGACAGAATTTATGATACCTCAGTTCAGCACAATAAAACTTGATGCAGTTACATACACTCCGAGTGAGTGCCCCCTCTGCAAAGAAAGGAAACCTTTAATTAAACCCGGTTCCAGAAAATTACCAATAATATAATATGAAACTAATAACATTCGTTCTCCTGTTTCCATCATTTATTTACTGCCAGGTAAAGTTTGATGACTATTTTGTTAACAAGACTCTCCGCATGGATTACTACCATTCGGGAGATAAAACGCATGACACATGTACATTCGATGAACTTAAGGAAGAACCATATTGGGGGGGCAATCCAAAGAAACTTATCGACCCGTTTAATGTAGGAGCTTATAAAGAAGTAGTTCTTGACGATTCTACCAAAAAAGAAATTTATACTCATACATATTCGACACTTTTCCATGAGTGGCAGACTACTGATGAAGCAAAAGTAACCGCAAGAACTTTTAGTGAAACGGTTACATTGCCATTCCCTAAAAATAAAGTGAGAGTTGAAATATACGGAAGGGACAGGAAAAATAATTATCTTCTCAAATTTGTTTATGATATTGATCCTAAAAATTATTTCATTAAAACCGAACGAAATCTTGAGTTCCCGAATTTTAAGGTTCACTATTCAGGCGATCCTGCGTCAAAGGTAGATATCGTTATATTGCCGGAGGGTTATACAAAGGATCAAATGGAACTCTTTAAAAAGGACTGCAGTAAATTCGCCGGATACCTCCTAAGTGCAGATCCATATTCAAGGAATAAAGATAAAATAAATATCTGGGGAGTTGAAGCGCCATCTGATGAATCCGGCACTGATATTCCTGCTGAACATATTTGGAGGAAAACCATTCTAAATACAACATTTTATACTTTTGATCTCGACAGATATTGTATGACCTCGGATAATAAATCTGTCCGGGATCTTGCAGCAAATGCGCCTTATGATCAGATATATGTTCTAGTAAATTCTGATAAATACGGCGGCGGTTCAATATACAATCTTTATTCCTGCTGCATTAATAACAATAAATTTGAAGAATATATATTTACTCATGAATTCGGACACGGCTTTGCTTCGCTAGCCGATGAATATTACACATCTGATGTTGCATACAGAGATTTTTATGATCTTACAGTTGAGCCAACGGATCCCAATATTACTACTCTTGTAAATTTTGGAATTAAATGGAAAAATCTTGTTGATAAGGATACTCCGATTCCAACTCCGGAAACAAAAGAGTATTTGAATAAGGTTGGTGCATTTGAAGGAGGGGGATATGTCGATAAGGGCATTTACAGACCGATGCAGGATTGTACTATGAAATCAATCATAGTAAACCACTTTTGTCCTGTCTGTAAAAATGCAATTCAAAAGAAGATTGATTTTTATACTGAATAAAATCAGTTATTAAAACAAAAGGCTGTCTTTCGACAGCCTTTTTGTTATTCATCATCATCATCATCCGGTCGGATATTTACGTCATCATCATCAAGGGATTCATCATCTCTCATTGGGTCATCGTCATCTTCATCGTAGTCATCATATTCCGCTTCTCTTCCGGATGAATAACGGGACGAATCGAAATTTCTTATTGTTTCCTCAACTTTAGGATCAGTCCTAATTCCTTTTAAAGTGTTTTTCGAATCAATGTTTTCGTATACTTCACTTCGGTCACCAAAATGTTCCAATACACGCTCATCTCTTTCTACTGAATCCATTCGCATCACTCCTTTATTTTGAATTTAAATTAAAATTAGGATTCAATAAGTTAATAAGCAATGCATGTGTTTTTGAATGTGCGGGTTGGCAACTGACCTTTTAGGAGGCAGGCATCAATTCGAAAAAATAAGGGTCAATTCTTACTTAATAATTTTGGATACTTCTTTAAACTCCTCAGTGTCGCTGTCCACAAGAAATTCAAAAAGAATAGATTCAGTTGTCGTTATTTCTGCCCCATGGGATTTCATTCTATCAAGCGATATTTTGTAATCAATTTCATTTCTAGAAGATACAGCATCTGCAGCGACATCGACCTGGAAATTATTGGCCAGAAGATCAAGTACTGTTTGTTGAACGCATACATGTGATTCAATTCCGCAAACGATAACCTGTTCAACCTTATTATCCTGAAGTCGAGTAAAGAAATTTCCGGCACCATAGCAGCTGAAACTCATTTTCTGCACAGGACTTAATCCCTGAAGTTCTTCTAAAAGTTGGGGAGCAGTAGTACCTAATCCTTTAGGATACTGCTCGGTATAAAAAATAGGAATGTTCAGAGCTTTGAATCCCTTGACAAGTTTGAGGGTATTTTTAACAACGTAGTCCGGTTTATGCATTACCCCTAATATTTTTTCCTGAATATCAATTATCAGCAGAGCCGATTTCTCTCTCTGAAGTATTTTATCATTTCTTTTTAATATTGCAGCCATATTATCTCCGGTTTAATAATCCAAAGGATCCATGCCGTATTTACCGCATGCATACATCATTAATATTGAGGTTACATCAACAAGCGCCTTTTTCTGCTCATCAGCAGGTATTATAAGATCGTAAACATCAGCGACAAATAACATATTCTTTAATATTCTGTGTAGTTCTTTGTAAGTTGGCATTCCATGCCAGTTTGCAACCTGCTTTACAAGCAAATTTTCATGCCGGCGAAGAAATTCAGTGAATGTGATAGTTCTTTTTGCAAGAGGGGAACGTGGTTTGCAAATATTGATTAGATCATTAAAATAGGTGTCCCATCTTTCAGCGAGATGTCTATTCCGTTCCTGCATCACAAATCGAGCTTTTTCTAATGAGAAACTTGCTTTGGTGACAGGTTTTATTTTTGAAGTTAAAGCATAACCGTCATAACTCTCAAAATCGCTTTCATCGTCAACATATTTCCAGCGTTTAATGAGTTGATGCGCAGTGTAGATAACAATTACTTTTTCAAGACCGCTATCTACAACAATAAATTTTCCCTGCTGTTCATTAATAACAGTGAACCAGTGCTCCCAGTTGTCAACACTCAATATGCACGGAAGGCCCATTCTAAGATGGTCTGTCAGAACCTTTACAGCTTCCTCGGGAGTTTCCCTCCTAAAGTATTTCATTTTGCATTCAAAACTTTTAGCTGCTTTAGCAAGGCCAATTTCATCAGTCCCGTACCACCAAGTGCTGCCTGCTCTTTTACCAATCTCTTTTTCATTTTCAAAACGGCCAAGCATAACTAAGCCGTATTTTAAAGCGAAAGGTCCGCACTGATATTTATATGGTTGTGGATAAAAGCTCATAGCCGTAAATTTTTGCGTTAAATTTAAACAAAGTTAAAGATTAAATCACTATCTAATTTTGTAAAAAATACGATTTTTAGCTATTTTTTGACATGATAAATAAACAAAAAGTTGCTGTAGTCTTCAACGAAGCCAATGCGGACTTCTACGTGAAGGCAGAACCGGAGGAAAAAAGAGAGTATAATTTCATCCCTTTTTTCGAGGTTAATGACATGACCCCAATAGAGGAGTATGAATTACTTGCCAAAAGGCTAGTTGAAATTGGCTACGATGCATATACTGTTAATATCTGCGATGATATTTCGATTCTAATTGACGACGTCAAAAGGAATAAACCCGATTTGATATTTAATTTTATAGAGCTTTACAAGGAAAATGCGCGACTTGAAATGAATGCAGTCGGTGTCATTGATCTTCTAAGGGTCCCATTTACGGGTGCGCCTCCTATTACGCTGGCAAATTGTCAGAACAAAACACTAGCCAAAAGGATGCTTCGTTCTGAAGGGATTAATACATCTAAGTTTGCAATTATTGAAGAACCGGCTGAAAAATATTACCATGGTTTAAGTTTTCCTATAATTGTAAAACCTGCATTTGAAGATGCCAGTGTGGGTATTGATAATGATTCTGTTTGTAATAATGATATCGAACTAAAGAATAGAATTGAATATATTCTCTTTGATTTTATGCAGCCCGCACTTATTGAGGAATATATTGACGGCAGGGAACTTAATGTGGCGGTAATGGGAGACAAGAATCCTGTTGCTCTTCCTATTAGTGAAATTGATTTTTCAGAAATGCCTAAAAGCCTCCACAATATTGTAAGCTACCAGGCGAAATGGGATCCTCATCATGAAGCATATCATAAAACAATACCTATTTGTCCAGCATTGCTTCCAATCGAAATAGAAAAAGCGGCCAAAGACATTGCTATAAAAGCATTCAAAATAATGGGGTGCCGGGATTATGCCAGGATAGATATGCGGCTTTCAAAAGATAACCGGTTATATGTATTGGAAGTAAATCCAAACCCGGATTTAACTGAAGGTGCAGGATTCATGCGTTCAGCTGAAGCGGCCGGATATTCATATATCGGAGCAGTAGAAGAAATTATTAAATTCGCGCTCGCCCGATAACATTCCTTTCGTAAAGAATTATAAAGGAAAATGGAACTAATAGAGACCAAATATTTTACTTACCGCGATAATAAAATTTATTGCGGTAATATTTCTGTAACTGACATTATTGAAACCGCCGGATCGCCTGTATACATATATAACAAGCAGTTTTTTGAAGACCGGTATAAAGAATTTGATAATGCTTTTAGTGAAATTAATCATGAGATATATTTTGCTATTAAATCCAACTTCAATCTAAGTGTAATTAAAACATTTGCAGACCTTGGCAGCGGTACGGATGTTAATTCTCGCGGTGAAATGTTCAGAGCCCTGAAAGCAGGAGTAAGCCCGTCTAAAATTATCCTTTCCGGTGTAGGCAAAACAGCTGATGAAATAAAAATGGGGATAGAGCATGATATCCTTGTCCTAAAAGCCGAATCTGAGGAAGAAATTCTTCTTATAAATGAGATTGCAGGCGGAATGAATAAAACTGCTCGCGTGGCCATAAGAGTTAATCCTGATGTAAATGCGGAAACACATCCTTATATTTCAACCGGTTTGATGCATAATAAATTCGGTCTAAATATCTCAGAGGCTGTTAGTCTATTCAGCATGGGGGCTAAACTGAAAAATATTGAGTTCACCGGAATTGATATGCATATTGGTTCCCAGATAATTAAGATTGATCCATTCGCTGAAGCAATAGACAAACTTTCCGAAGTATACTTCGGCCTTAAATCCAAAGGTATTAAACTCAAGCATTTTGATATAGGCGGAGGAATGGGCGTTTCCTATAAAGGTGAAGAAGTATTTACTATTGACGAGTTTGCTGCAGCTCTCATACCAAGGCTTAAAAAACTTAACTGCAAAATATTTTTTGAACCGGGAAGATATTTAACTGCAAACGGAGGTATACTAGTTTCGCAAGTTTTGTTCACCAAAATGAGCAACGAAAAGAAATTTTTAATTGTCGATGCAGCCATGAATGACCTTCTTCGCCCGAGTATTTATAATGCATATCATCATATTCAGCCGGTTGAGCTTTCACCGAACCGCGAGGATATTCTTGCGGATATAGTTGGACCTGTTTGCGAAAGCGGTGATTTTTTTGCAAAGGAAAGGGTTATTGCTCAATTAAACAGGGAAGAGTATCTTGCAATCCTATCCTGCGGATCATACGGAATGGTGATGTCCTCCAATTATAACGGACGCCGCAGACCTCCTGAAGTAATGGTTGATAATGATTCATTCCGGATTGTTCGGGGACGTGAATCCTATGATCATTTGCTCTGGGATGAAAACCAAAATATTTAGTTATATTTTTTTAACCGGAATTTATTAATTTAACTTATGTAATCAACCGGGACTATTTATGAAAAAATTATTTTTGATATCTGCACTCCTACTATCTGCATCTTCATTTTATGGCTGCCTGATCTTTAATAAAATGTCGTATACAATTAATATCGATAAAGATACAACCGGATCGGCAGTTGTTGTTGTTTCCGATATCCGCTCAGATGCTTCTAAAAGCTCAGATCTTGATGATGATAAGAAAAATCTTTTTACTTATATATATAAAAGCCCCGAATTTCTTGATCAGATGAAAGACGAAGGGAAAATCTTTACTAAAAGAGAAATATTCCTTCGCGGTGACACTCTTTGCGGAAAAGCAGAATTTACTTTTACTAATATTTCCAATGTTGAAAAGATAATGTATGAGGATGGTTTCTATTTTTTAACTCTTACCCTGGATGACAGTGTTCTCTCCACAAACGGACAGATAATTTATTCAAAAGACCGTAAAAGAATTCTCTGGGATAATTCATTCAAGCAGTTAAAATTTGAAATACTCGGTAACGCGTATGATAATGGCGAGTATACTAAAATTGCCTCTTTCTTTAAACCACGGGAATAAATGTTTGCAGAATTAGTTTTCCCTTTGCCGTTCAGGAACACATTCACTTATACTGTTCCCGAAGAATTTGAAGAACTGGCAAAGGCAGGTGTAAGAGCAGTTGCACCATTCGGTAAAAGAGTCCTTACCGGTTTTATTGTAAATGTAACTAAAAGAACAGAAGTTAAGGGAGAAATAAAGGCTCTTTCTGATATCCTTGATGACAAACCAATCTTTAACCAATTAGATTTTAAGTTCTATAACTGGGTTGCCGATTATTATATCTGCTCACTAGGTGAAGCTCTACGACTTGGCGTACCTTACGGACTGGACATTGAATCAAAACGAAAGATTATTATTGATAAACCTGCCTGCGAAGAATTAGTTATTGCAGAAAAGGGAAAGGATTCACTTAGGTCCAGAATTCTGAATGTTCTTCATGAAAGAGAAGAAATTAACTTTACTTACCTTCAGAAAATGGTCGGGAAGAAAAATATCTATTCAGTAATTAAATTTTTGGAGAAAGCCGGAGCTGTGACTGTTCTGGATGAAATTGAAGAGGCAAAAGTAAAAATTAAAACAGTCCCTTATGTTAAACCAGGCAAACCACTTGGAGAAATATATTCCCTGCTTCCTGAACTTGAACAGCATTCTCCAAAGCAGCTTAAAATAGTTCTTGAATTGATTTCTTCAAAGAAGAAAGAAATGCCTTTGGCAGGGCTGCTGAAGAAAGCGGATGCTGCCAGATCTTCTGCAGAATCACTCGCAGAAAAAGGAATTATAATAATTACTGAAAAGGAAGTCGACAGGAAATATAACGAGTTGTATAATGAAGAAATGGTTGAGTTTACACTTACAGAAAGACAAACATCCGCCATTAAGGAAATCAAAACTGCAATTGATGAGGAGCAATATAAACCTTATCTTCTCCATGGTATCACAGGGAGCGGAAAAACCCAGGTATACATTGAGCTGATTAATGAGGTATTGAAACTAAAACGAACCGCGCTTGTCCTAGTTCCGGAAATATCTCTTACTCCACAGATTACTTCCCGCTTAATTAATAATTTTGGTGAAACCGTATCAGTTATACACAGCCGTATGTCTTTGGGAGAAAGGTATGACTCATGGCGTAAAATTCTGAAGGGCAAATCAAAAGTAGTAATCGGTGCAAGATCCGCACTCTTTGTTCCCCTGAAAAATATCGGAATAATAATTGTCGATGAGGAGCATGATCAAAGTTATAAACAGACAGATCTTGTTCCCAAATATAATGCCCGTGATTCTGCTATAGTTCTTGCTAATATGAACAGCTGTCCTGTTGTTTTAGGTTCAGCGACGCCATCTTTCGAAAGTATGAATAATGCCGAAACAGGTAAATATAAATTGATCGAGCTCCCGGAACGGATTGATAATGCAAAACTTCCAAAGATAACCCTCGTCAATATTGCAATTGAGCGAAAAAAGAAGAAAATGGAGAATGTGTTTTCGCAACCGCTTCTTGATAAGATAGGTGACCGCCTAGCAAAAAAAGAAGGGACTATTATCCTTCAGAATCGAAGAGGATTCTCCACACAGATATTTTGTGAGGACTGTAACGAAGTCGAAACCTGCGCTAACTGTTCAGTTCCTATGGTTTATCATATAAATAAAAATTATCTTCAGTGTCATTATTGCGGATTGATCAGGGCAGTCCCTTCCGCCTGCACTCACTGCGGTTCATTAAAAATTAAATATTACGGTGCAGGAACGGAAAGAGTAGAAGATGAAATTGAGTTTTATTTTCCAAATGCTGTAATTAAAAGAATTGATTCCGATTCAATTAACAGAAAGTCATCATTAAGCAAATCACTTTTGGATTTCAGTAAGGGGGAAATTGATATTCTGGTGGGTACGCAGATGGTTTCAAAAGGACTTGATTTCTCCCGAGTCACTCTTGTTGGAGTAATTTCTGCTGAAACATCGTTGTGGATGCCTGATTTTCGTGCTGATGAAAGAACCTTCCAACTTTTGACTCAGGTTGCAGGGCGAGCAGGCAGAAGCACAATAGAAGGAGAGGTGATTATTCAAACCCAGAATGAAAAAACTTTCACTCTTCAGAAAGTTGTGCAAAATGATTATAAGGGTTTTTATAATAAAGAAATTGATATGCGCCGTGTGATGGGATATCCTCCCTTTTCCAGAATTTGCCTAGTTGAAACCAAAGACCCTGATGAAAGCAAAGCCAAGGGTGCTGTAAATGATTTTTATTCAGAACTTCTCCCATACCGCAAGTGGCTTAATATTTCCCAACCTGCAACAGCTCTTATTGCTAGGTTGAAAGGGAATTACCGTTTCCATATTATGATTAAAAGTTCCAGAGAGTCTGATCCAGGCGGTGCCATTCTCCGTAAAGCTATTGTAAATTCTTTTGTAGAATTCAACCGCAAATCCAGATTCCGTGAGGTAAAACTAATTTATGACATAGATCCCCAATCTATTCTTTGATAAGTGATTTGCTCATAATCTCATCGTAAATATTTCACAAGTACATTATATTTTGTATTTTAGCCCGAAATGAAAAAGATTTTATTATTTATAATATTGTTATCACTTACTGGATTACTAAAGGCACAGACTCCGGAAGAAAGTAAAGCCAGGGGTATATTCGTAGCGTTTGGTGTAGGTCCGAGACTTCCGCTTGGCATTTTTTCATACACATCTGATCTTGGTTATGGATTCAATATCGAGTTTTCATATACTGATAATGATTACATTCCGTTTTTCCTTTTTGCAAGGGCAGAATTCGAAACCTATCCAGGTTCACAATCGTTTTACAAGCAATCAGACTATTCTAATTATTCAACAAACATAATTCCTTTAAATGCTGGCATCCGATATTATTTCAAACCATTATTGGAAAATGTAGTTCTCCTAATGCCCGTTGCCGAGGTATCTTTTGGATACACATATTACAACAAACTCAACCAATTTAAGACTACTTCACTACGAAGTAATTATACGGAAAAGTCATCTAAAATTGGTATTAGTGCAGGCGGAGGATTTTCCATGTTCCTTATGGAAATTCTCGCGACTTATAATTATTACCAGTCAAACCAATACATTGCTGTGGACCTTAGGGTCAGACTCCCCTTGTATATAACATTTTAGAGGTTAATATGTCATATCAAACTTTAAAGCTGGATATTGATAATAATATTTCTGTTATCACAATCAACCGTCCTGATAAGCTCAACGCTCTTAACTCACAAGTAATTGATGAACTAGAAGCTTGTTTTAATTATCTTAAAAAAAATGATGAAGTTTATGTTGTAATTATAACCGGTTCAGGCCAAAAAGCATTTGTTGCTGGAGCTGATATTTCTCAGCTTAATAGACTAAATATGATTGAAGGAAAAGAATTTGCAGAAAGAGGGCAGGAAGTATTTAATATTATAGAAAATTTTAATAAACCCGTAATAGCCGCAGTAAATGGATTTGCTCTCGGCGGCGGGTGTGAACTTGCCTTGTCCTGCCATATCCGACTTGCATCAGAAAATGCTAAATTCGGTCAGCCCGAGGTAAACCTTGGCACTATTCCCGGATTCGGCGGAACCCAGCGCCTTACAAGATTGATAAATTCGGGAAGATCTTTGGAAATGATCCTGACTGGAGATATGGTAGATGCAAACGAAGCATATCGAATAGGCCTGGTAAATAAAGTTTATCCGCTTGCTGACCTCCTTACAAAAGCAAAAGAGCTAGCTGATAAAATATGTTCAAAAGGTCAAAATGCAGTGAGGTTAGCAGTAAAAGCTGTAAATATTTGTGATGAACTTTCCGAAAGCGAAGGGTTGAATTATGAAGCAAGCCTTTTCGCTCTTAGTTGTGGTACCGATGATTTTAAAGAAGGTACGTCTGCTTTTCTCGAAAAAAGGAAAGCTGTTTTTAAGAATAAATAAATTATATTTACCGAATGAATGCCTTCTTTGACAGAAAAAAAATAGTCACAGTCCTTTTTGCCATAGCATTTTTGCTTCTAATCCTGAATGTAATTGTTCCAACGGTATTCAAATTTTCCAGAAACAAGATTGTCTTAAAAGAAATTTATTCTGAGGAGATTAACTCAAAATTTCTTTCTGCTGTTCAGGGTTTTGGACTAAAGGATGATTGGATAAAAACAAAGAAGATAAATAACAATGATGATGACTCGCTTAAATATTACTATACAATAAATGTTCCTGTTGATCTCCCGATTGCCCTTATAATAACTGATATTAATAATTCCTTTAGTAGAGGGGATGTGGATTATTCATCAAAGGAAACCAGATCAAAGGAATCCAAATTAAAAGACTCCAGATTAAACAGAATTACTACTTTGACTTTAAGATCAGGAGGATTCGAGAAACTTAAGGCTGAATTTGTATATAATCCTGCAAATCAAAGGACAACAGGCTCAATTGGATTCCTTGTCTTTGGATTTAGTACGCTTGACACTATCCGTCAATATGAACTAATAAATTCGCCCGAGAATTTTCTTGCTATTCTGATGCCATCTAAAGATGCATTGGAAAAGATTAAAAAATTAAAGGCAAGAGATAAGGATTATGGGATTCTTCTATCAGACGACATATCAGATCTAGACTATAAATTAAGTCAGAAGTATTCTTCAGAAAGATTAACACTTTCAGTCCGATCGGTTTTAGGGGATTTCCCTAAAGCTGCTGCGTTCTTTTATGATAGTAAATCTTCATTTGTATCTCATTCTGTATTCCCCCTAATAAAAAAGGAATTTGATAAAAGGAATGTCAGATTTCTTGATATAAACAAATTTGCTTTATTGGAGGAAGCAGGGGCTTCTTCTGATATTTCTTTTGAAAGGATATTAAATAAGGCAGATGAAAACAAAACAGAATTAATATATATTTCCGATGAAAGTTATTATAAACTTAAGCCGGAAATATTTAAGTACAGAAAAACAGGTTATAAATTTATTAACCCTTATACGGCAGTAACTTCTTTCCCAAGATGATCAAGTTCGGTAATCTTATCCCCGGTTATCATTTTTAACTGAGGAATTAATTTATTCTTATCGCCGACAACAAGTATAGAAAGCTTATCAGGGTGTACATGTTCGGATGCGGCAATATTTATTTCTTCAATTGACACCGCCTTTATTTTATCAATGTAGGTATCGTAATAATCATCTGGTAGATTGTATATATATTTAGTAGTAAGATTATAGGCAACCTGCCGATTTGTTTCGAAGTTGGAAGGAAATTTCCTTATTGTAGATGACTTTGAAAAATCGAGTTCCTTTTCGGTCACTCCCTCCTTTATCAGATTAAGCTCTTTTAATATTTCAGATACTGCCTTTCCTGTATTTTCAATCCCAACTGAAGTTGAAACATAAAAGATGGCATTATCTTTAAAGTAATTGAAGCGAGAAAAAGCTCCATAGGTATAACCTTTATCTTCCCGCAGATTTAAGTTTATCCTGCTTGAAAATTGACCGCCCAGAATATTATTCAGCAATGTTCTCTGGAAGATATCGCGTTTGTCTCTTTTGGCAGATAAGTGTCCTATTCTGATTTCACTCTGCACGGAATCTTCTTTATGAATAACATAAATTCCAGTAGTCTCCTTAGTTTTACACTTGTATTTCTCAATATCCAGTATTTTAGGTTCCCACTTGTGCAGATATTTATTCAGTTTTTCAGTAAGCTCTTCTTTTGTAATATCGCCTACTGCTATCAGAGCAGAGTTATTCGGAACAAAATAATTTCTGTAGAAGTTCTTTATATCCTCAACTGTAACGTTAGAAATATCATTTTCGTATCCCATTGAAGGGAAGGCATATGGGTCCTCTTTACCAAAAACAGTATACTCAAAAACGGAACTAGCGATCTCTTCCGGATCATCTTTTAGCTGCATTAGTCTTGTATGTAATTTTCGTTTTTCTCTTGCGAATGAAATTTCATCAAAATGAGGAGCAGTGATTATTTTTGAAAACAAATCAATCGATCTGTCAGCATTTTCTTTCAGTGTTCTTAAACCCAGGTATAAACCGTCATTGTTGCAGCTTATATCAAAGCTGGAACCAAGGATATCAAATTCATCCATAAGTTCCAGACCGTTATAACCTCCCGCACCCTCATCAATCATCATTGTGAACAGGTTTGCAAGTCCCTTTTTACCAATCGGGTCGGTATTGCTGCCGCCATTTATAATAAGGTTCACTCTTAATATCGGGAGACTGCTTCTCTTAACAAATATTACATCAAGGGCGTTTGCCAATTTAAAAGTCTCAACTTCAGGCAGAGTAAATTTTAATTCTGAAGAGGGTGAAGGCATTATTGATCTATCTGATTTTTTCATTTAATTCTCGATTCCATTTGCAGGTGATATCTGCAGTTCGACATAGTTTTTCTTGAGATATTTATTTACACATTCCTTAATATTTTCACTGGTAACATTTTCATAGCGGGTTAGATCGTTGTTAAATGAATTAGGTTCTCCGGCATAGAAATTATAATAGTTTAGCTGATCAGCGAGAGATTCAACATTCTGCATAGAATAAATAAAGCTGGATTTAATACCATTCTTCGATCTGAATATTTCTCTTGGAGTAATGCCATTCTCAGAAACATTCTCCAGTTCTTTGAAAATTTCTTCTTTAAGGGCTGCAAGCTTTACACCAGGCTTTGCAGTAGCCACTATCATAAAGTGTCCCGAATATTTCCCGGAGAACTGGTATGCACTTATGTCCTGAGCAAGTTCTCTGTCATAAACCAGGCTTTTATACAGGCGTGAATTCTTAGATCCGGAAAGTATATCGCCAAGGATATCAAGTGAAGAATCTAAGGGATCAAATGCTTTTTCAGTTGCCCAAGCCATATAAATTCTCTCAAGCTGAACATTTTCTTTCCTAATTATTAATTTATTTTCCTTTAGTTCAACCGGAGGTACAAAAACTTCTTCAGGTATTTTATTATTCTTCAGATCGCCGAAATACTTATTGACAAGTTTTCTGGCATTATCCTTATCAAAATTTCCTGCTATTGTGAGGCATGCATTGGAAGGGGAGTAATATGCTTTAAAAAAATCAGATACATCAGTGAGTGTGTAACTGTTAATATCGGCAACATAGCCAATCGTGGGCCAGGAATAAGGATGGCCTTCGGGATATAAATTGTTTATTAATATTTCCCATGCAAGTCCGTATGGCTGATTATCATACCTTTCAAGACGTTCGTTCCTTACAACGTCAATCTGGTTATTAAGTTTTTCCTGAGTAAGAGAGGGGAGAAGAAGTCCCATTCTGTCAGATTCAAGCCATAATATAAGTTCGAGAAAATTAGAGGGTACTTTTTCATAATAATTTGTACGGTCAAAATTAGTTGAACCATTTAAGGTTCCTCCGGCTTCCTGAATATATCTGAAATGCATTTCTTTAGGAACATTCTTTGATCCCTGGAACATCATATGTTCGAAAAGATGTGCAATTCCGGTTTTGCCTTTTCTTTCATTAGATGATCCAGCCTTATACCAGATATTTACAGATACTAATGGATGATTATCATTTTGATGGAGGATAACTTCCAGGCCATTATTTAATTTATATTTTTCATATTCAAGGTTTAGTATATTCATTCTTTCTCAGTATAAAAAGCGGTTACGCTCCAAGTTAATAATTATCAGTTTAATAATTTGAGTACACGGTCTGGTCTAATTGATCCAATCAGTCTGAACAAATCGGAGAAGGGTATCTCTCGGTCCCATGAAAATAGAGTAATGAAAGCCTCACCCACAATCAGGTCTCTGGGCACAAATCCCCAAAAACGGCTGTCCAGACTATCGTCTCTGTTATCGCCCATCATAAAATAATAATTCTTTTTAAAGGTATAAGATGTAACGGGTTTTCCTTCAATTGTAATTGTGCTTCCATTTATCTCAACAACATTTTTCCCATACTCTCTATCAATTGCTGTTCTCCATTGTTCAATGTTACTAAGGGAAAGATTTATGACATAACCTTTTTTAGGTACAATAAGAGGACCATAATTATCTTCATTCCAAGGCATTCCTTTAGGGAAGATTCTTGGTTCAACATAACCTTTAGGTCTTGGATATGGGCTCAGATATTTAATATGAGTTGGGAGCCAGAATTGTTTCCCATTTACAAAAACAACTTTATCAATAATCTGGATAGTATCACCGGGTGTTCCGATACATCTTTTTACATAATTGACGCCAAGCTCAGTTGCTTTTACAAGATCCCTATCTCCGGGCCACTCAAAAACAACAATATCTTTTGCTCTTGGTTCTCTAAAAGAAGGCAGAGTGAAATGAGGTATTTCGGTTTCTGTGAATGGAATATATTTTGGAGATGAGGAGCCGTAAATAAATTTATTTACAAGTACAAAATCACCTACCAGTATAGTGTCTTCCATAGATCCTGTAGGAATTCTTGTATTCTGAATAACGAATGTGATAATAAAAAAGGCAGCTATTGCTGCAAAAGCCAAAGACTCAAAGAATTCTTTAGTCTTTTCTTTAGGTGTTCTCTTTTTGTTGAGCTCTTCCTCTGTCTTAATTCCGAAAAACCTTTTAAGTGCTGATTTGAATGACAATTTTTTACTCCGTTATTCTTTTAGTTGCAGAGATCTTCTCTCTTAAAATATCGTTTACTAATTTGGGATTTGCCTTCCCCTTTGATTCTTTCATTATCTGTCCGACAAAGAATCCAAACACTTTTTCCTTTCCAGATAAATATTCTTCAACTTCAGCTGGATGATCTGACAAAACTTTTTCAATTATGGCTGTTATTGTTCCGGTGTCCGTAATCTGAACAAGATTCCTCTCTTTGACGATTTCGAATGGTCTTTTGTTCTCTTTTATCATCCCAGGGAATATGTCTTTCGCAATCTTTCCGCTTATAGTATTGTTATTAATAAGTTCAATCAACTCACCTAGGTTTACAGGAGACACAGGGAAGTCTTTAATATCAATCTTCTCTTCATTAATAGCTTTCAAAACATCTCCCATCACCCAATTGCTTGCGCTCTTATAGTCTTTTGTTACTGTGATTACCTTTTCAAAATAATCTGCTAAATCTCTGGTCTGAGTTAGGATTTCAGAGTCATATTCAGGAAGATTGTATGAACTCATAAATCTGACCATTCTTGCTTCCGGAAGTTCAGGGAGCCGTGAAGCTATTTCATTTTTCCATTCAATATCAATTAGAACGGGAAACAGATCCGGTTCAGGGAAATATCTGTAGTCATGAGCTTCTTCTTTACTTCTCATTGAGAAACTTTCATTCTTATCAGCGTCCCACAGTAAGGTTTCCTGAATAATTCTTCCGCCATCTTCAATTATTTCAATCTGGCGGTTAATCTCATGGTTAATGGCACGTTCAACATTCTTAAATGAATTCATATTCTTAACTTCGGTTTTAGTCCCGAGTTTGGATTCTCCAATCAATCTTACAGATATATTAGCATCGCATCTTAGTGAACCTTCTTCCATATTCCCATCACAGATACCAAGATACTGAACAATTTGTTTAATTTTAGTTAAATATAAATATGCTTCATTAGCAGTTCTTATATCAGGATCACTCACAATTTCGATCAATGGGACACCACATCTGTTTACATCTACAGAAGTTGAGTCACCTATATCGTGAATTGATTTCCCGGCATCTTCTTCAATATGAATTCTTGTAATGCCAATTCTTCTGTTTTTCCCTTCGGATATTATATCAATATAGCCGTGTTCACATGCAGGTTCTTCATATTGGGAAATCTGATAACCTTTGGGGAGATCGGGGTAAAAATAATTCTTGCGTGCAAAAACCGAGCTATTGTTAATCTTGCAGTTTGTGGCTAAACCCATTAATACAGTAAACTCAAAAACCTTTTTATTTAACACAGGGAGTACACCCGGGTGGCCAAGACAGATAGGGCAAACATTTGTATTAGGTGCATTACCGAATTTTGTTGAGCAGCCGCAGAATATCTTTGAATCTGTTAATAATTGGGAATGTACCTCCAGTCCGATGACTGCTTCATATTTTCCGGTCATTTATCCTGATATTTATTGAAATTTCAAATATAAAGAAGAATTCGTTTAGATAGAAAGTAATTATTTTCCCCGATTTTAAGCTTGTTGTGTCGGAATATCATTATTTTTGACTTAATTTCTTAATTTTAATAACTGTTTCACTTATTATTTGTATAACTATCAAAATTTCATCAGGAGTAGAAATGAGAAAGTATTTAGTTTTATTCATTTTCCTTATACAATTTTCTGGTTACTCCCAGAAAACTGACCTGAATGACGTAATTCCTCTTAACAGTACAATTCTTACCGGCAAGCTATCCAATGGTTTGGTTTATTTTATCCGTGAGAATAAAAAACCTGAGAAACGAGCTTTTCTCCGATTGGTTGTTAATGCAGGATCAGTACTGGAAAATGATAACCAGCAAGGACTTGCACATTTGGTTGAACATATGGCATTTAATGGATCCAAGCATTTCGAGAAAAATGAATTAGTCAATTATCTTGAATCTATAGGCATGAGGTTTGGCGCAGATGTAAATGCGTATACAAGTTTTGATGAAACAGTTTATATGCTTGAAGTTCCTACAGACAGTGCCGGTATGCTTAAAAAGGGTTTCCAGATTATGGAAGACTGGGCGCACGAATTATCCTTTGATCCAGTTGAAATTGATAAAGAGAGAGGAGTTGTTATTGAAGAGTGGCGTCTTGGAAGAGGAGCCAGAACCAGGATATTCAATAAACAGGTACCTGTTCTTCTTAAAGATTCACGTTATGCTGAAAGATTACCAATCGGCCAGAAAGATATAATTCAGAATTCTTCATACGAAACATTAAAAAGTTTCTATAAAGAATGGTACCGCCCGGATCTGATGGGTGTTGTTGTAGTTGGTGATTTTGATAAGTATCAGATTGAGAAGTTAATAAAAGAACATTTTGCTGATATTCCTCCTCATAAAAATGAAAAACCAAGAGAAATCTTCTCAGTACCAGATCAGAAAAATTTATTATGTACAATTGTTACCGACCCTGAAGCAACAGGTACATTAATCAGTTTTGAACACAGGCTTAATGTTGAACCTCAGGAAAAAGTGAAAGACTACAGGGAGGAATTGGTAGAAAGCCTTTTTAATCAGATGTTCTCGGACCGTCTTTCTGAACTATCCCGTAAAGCTGATCCACCATTCATTTTTGCATATTCATCTAAAGGTCAGTTTGTAAGAACAAAAGATTTCTACACACTTGGTGCTTCAGTTAAAGATGATGGCATTGAAACCGGATTCCGGACTATTCTTACTGAAGCGCAAAGAGTTAAAAAATTCGGCTTTACTGAAACTGAGCTTACACGGGCAAAGCAAAATATGCTTAGCGGTATGGAAGAAGCTTATAAAGAAAGGGACAAAACTGAGTCAGGTGATTTTGCCAGTGAACTTGTCCGCCATTTTCTTACAAAGGAACCGGTACCCGGTATTTCTTATGAATATGATTTATATAAACAATATCTCCCGGGAATTAATCTAAGTGAAATTAACAAACTGGCAGATGTCTGGATACAAAAAGATAATTCAGTTATTGCAGTCAGCGCACCGGGGAAAAAGGATATTAAGATTCCTACTGAAGAAGAATTAAAGAATATATTTGAAAAGACGCAGACAGCTGATGTAACTCCATATAATGATGTTGTTTCAAATCTTCCGTTAATTGATAAAGCCCCTGTGCCATCTGCTGTTGTAAGCGAGACAAATAATAAAGAATTGAATCTTACTGAACTTAAACTTGCCAATGGGGTCAAGATTGTTCTTAAACCGACTGACTTTAAGAATGATGAAATTGAGTTTTATGGTTACGCACCGGGCGGTACATCATTATGCGACAGTAGTTCATTTGTGGCCGCAACTACTGCAACATCGCTTGTTGACCAAAGTGGTGTAGGCAATTTTACACTAGATCAGCTTCAGAAAATGCTTGCGGGCAAGGTAGCAAATGCGAGTCCTTTTATTGGCGAATTAACAGAAGGAATGACAGGTTCTTCTTCTGTTAAAGACGCCGAAACGATGTTTCAGTTAATCTACCTTTACTTCACTTCTCCAAGGATTGATTCTTCTTCATTTGCTTCATATAAAAGTAAAGTTCAGACCTTCTTAAAGAACAGAAATGCAAGCCCTGAATCTGCTTTTAGCGATACACTTCAGGTTACGCTCGGAAACTATAATTACAGAAGAATGCCCTGGACAGAAAGTATACTGCCCCAAATGGACGCAAATAAATCTCTCTCATTCTATAAAGAGAGGTTTGCAGATGCGTCAGGTTTTACTTTTGTATTCGTGGGCAATTTTGATATAAAAACACTTAAACCATTACTCGAAACCTATCTTGGCGGACTGCCATCAATTAAAAGGAACGATAATTGGAAAGATTTAAAGATATTCCCGCCGCGGGGGGTTATTAATAAACAGGTATATAAAGGTGTTGAACCTAAAAGCTCAGTTGACATTACATTCTCCGGTGATTACGACTGGAACACCGAGAATAACTATGAACTTAATTCTATGATTGATGTTCTTAGAATTAAGCTGCGGGAAATTTTAAGGGAAGATAAAAGCGGAACATATGGTGTGAGTATTCATTCGGCGCCTATGAAATATCCTGAACAGAAATACACTTTAACAATATCATTCGGATGTGCTCCTGACCGTGTAGATGAACTTGTTAAAACTACTTTTACTGAACTTGACAGTATGAAGAACTTTAAGGTGACTGATGACTATATCAATAAAGTTAAGGAAACCCAGAAGAGAGAATTTGAGGTTAACCTGAAAGAAAATAACTTCTGGCTCCAGACATTGCAGCTTTATTATTTCTATGGCAATGATCTGTCACTTTTAATGAAGTACCCTGAAAGGGTAGCAGGACTTAATAGCGGACTTGTTCAGAAAGCAGCCCAGAAATATTTTGACTACAAGAATTATGTGCAGGTAGTTCTTTACCCTGCAAAGTAATTGTCATTCTTATATTAAGTGTGTCATACCTGCCTTTCCTAATAAATAAGGGAAGGCAGGAGATGACATGATTAAATTGTAATCTCTTTTCAAAATCCCCACCTCATTAAATTTTATTCTATCACAGATAATTCCTCCCAGTATTGGGGATTGTAATAATCTGAAATGCTGTTATATTTTAATTATGTGCATAATGGCATAGTTTAGTTTTCTTTGATGACGTATTATCCGGTTAAATAAATCAAGGAGGATTACTGTAATTAAATGAAATACTGTCTTTCTTTTGGAATAATAATTCTGATCTCTTTATCGTCATGCAGAGAAGATGTTATTGATCCCCATAATTTAGGAGGCAACATTAATGAACCTGTGGAAGTGTCTACTAATTCCTCATATGTCTTCTCAATTAACGGGAATAGTATTTCCTATTCTATTGTATATTCGACTAATCTTATTTCTTTAGACAACAACATATATATTACACTTACCGATTATAATGCAGGGACAATATCCGTAACTTTATATGATCCTCAGGGGGTAGCTGTTTTCGATTACAGTGTTAATAGTAATGTTGATAATAATACTTTTCTTATACCCTCACAGGAAATCGATAAGATCAGATTTTCATTCAGTGAGTTCACAGGAAAATTCAGGTGTGAGATTGCGCCAACAGATTGAACCAAATATTTTGAGAACCTCTATTATTTTTGTCAATTCTTAATTATCTTAAATGTGTATTACAGAATGGTTTATGTAATTTTTAATATTTATGGAGATCAAAGTGAACAGATTCTTTTCGCAGAATGAAACTTTGCCGTCATTAACAAGGGAACAAATTCAGGATAAATACAAGTGGAATCTTCAGGATATTTACTTGTCTGATGAATTGTGGGAGAAAGATTATCAATGGGTTGAAAGTAATATCAATAGATATGAAGAATTTATGGGAAGGTTAGCAGAAAGTGCGGAAACGATGCTTACTTTCTTTAAGTATGATGATGAGATTGGAATCAAAGTTGAGAGACTTTACCTTTATGCCATGCTGAACAGAGATTCTGATATGCGGGTGCCGGTTTACCAGGCAATGGATATAAGAATTAAAACTCTGTACTCAAAAGTTTCAACAGCAAGTTCATGGGTTAATCCTGAATTGCTCAAGATCCCGGATGATGTTCTTATTGATATGCTCCATTCTTTAGAAGAATTAAAAGTATATGATCATTCAATACGCGAACTGCTCCGCAGGAAAGCCCATACATTAAATAAAGATCAGGAAGAACTGCTGGCTCTTGCCGGTGAAATTGTTCAGGTGCCATATAATACTTATTCACTGCTTACGAACGCCGACTTAAAATTTGATAATGTGATTGATGATCAGGGTAAAGAATCTGAAATGTCTCACGCAAAGTACTATGCTGCAATGTATTCACAGGAAAGGAAATTCAGAGAAAATGCTTACAAGACATATTATAAACCATATACAACTTATCTGAATACTTTCTCTGCGTTATTTAATGGAAATCTTAAAGGAAATATTTTTAATGCGAAAGCAAGAAAATATACTTCTGCATTAGAGGCGGCATTGGACAGGAATTGTATCCCTGTATCGGTTTATCAGAAACTTGTTCACTCAGCAAATGATAATCTTAAACCATTGCATGAGTGGGGAGAATTAAAAAAGAAAATCCTGAAATTAGACGAGCTCCATCCTTACGATGTTTATGTTAGTCTATTTTCTCCTAAAGAAGAAAAGACATATACATATGAAGATGCAGTAGAAATTGTCTGCAAATCACTTGAACCACTGGGCAGCGAATACCAGGCAACCCTTCGTAAAGCATTTGACAACAGGTGGATTGATGTATATGAAACACCGGCTAAAAGAAGCGGCGCTTATTCATCGGGGACCACTTTTGGAGTGCATCCTTATGTACTGCTCAACTGGACGGGCCTGTTGAATGATGTTTTTACGCTTGCTCATGAGATGGGGCATAATATGCATTCTTATTTTACGGGCACGAACCAGCCCTATCCATATGCAAACTACACAATTTTCCTTGCGGAAGTTGCCTCCACATTTAATGAAGCATTTCTACTTGAATATCTTATTTCTAACTCTCAATCAAAAGAAGAAAAGCTTTTTCTGCTGGAGAAATACCTCAACAATATTACGGCTACTTTCTACAGACAGGTAATGTTTGCAGAGTTTGAAATGTCAACATATGAAAGAACTGAAAAAGGTGAAGCGCTAACATTTGATGTGTTAAGCAAAATGTACAAAGAACTATACCAGAAGTACTGGGGACCTGCTATGGTAATTGACAAAGAAGAGGAAACTACATGGGCCAGGATTCCTCATTTTTATTATAACTTCTATGTTTACCAGTATGCTACCGGTTTTGCTGCATCTGAAAAACTATCTGAGAAAGTAAGAACAGAAAAGCAGCCTGCAGTAGAAAAGTATCTGCGTTTCCTTAAATCGGGTAATTCAGATTATTCAATAAATATATTGAAGAATGCAGGGGTAGATATGAATTCACCTGAGCCAGTTCTTGCTACTACAAAGAAAATGGAATATCTTTTAAAGGAAGTTAAATCTTTATTATAAAAATCAGAGAATTATAGAATGAAGATATACACTAAACGCGATCTTAATGAATATCATATGTCCCTGACATATGACGATATAAGTTTAATCCCCACAGAAGTCTCAAGAATAAAATCCCGTACCGAAACGAGTACAGCCTGCAAGTTCCTTGATATGGATTTAGCGTTGCCCGTTACATCCAGTCCGATGGACACAGTTACCGGTACAGAAATGGCAGCGGCTTTATCCTCGCTTGGATGCCTTGGAATATTAAACCGTTTTGATTCTTCGCTTGAAGATATTCTTAAGGGAAACGGTTCAAGTGAAAACATAAAAGGCGTATCGGTTGGGTTAACAACGCCAATGGAAGAAATTGAAAAGTTAGCTGACCATGGATATATTATTTGTATTGATACAGCAAACGCAAACAATAATGAAGTTCTTCGTAAAACTGAAGAAGTAAAAAAGAGATTTGCCGTAAAACTGATAATAGGGAACATTGCGCATGGCGGCAGTCTCAAGCAATTGGAAGATGCCGGCGCTGATGCAGTGCGTGTAGGAATAGGAAGCGGCAGCGTATGTTCTACATCTATTCAAACAGGAATTGGCATAGGGCAGGTTTCTTCACTTCTGAATGTATTATTTGCCCGCAGATCGAATAACCTGAAGATTACTATAATTGCCGACGGCGGGATCAAAAGCGCCGGAGATGTAGCAAAAGCAATAGCGCTTGGCGCTGATGTAGTTATGCTTGGAAGGATGCTGTCCGGTACAAAAGAAACGCCGGGTGAAGTTATAAAATACAGCAGTCAGTTGTGGAAAAAGTACCGCGGCTCAGCTTCCTTTGGAGTTAAAATGCGGAATGAATTTATTGAAGGGGAAGAGACTATGGTTGCTTATAAGGGTACTGTAAAAAATGTTATTGACAGTATCTCCGATGGTCTTAAAAGTTCAATGAGTTATATGAATTGTTTCACGCTGGATGAATTAAGGCAAACCGAAACTTTTGCTGTATTAAGTAATAGTTCTTATCTTGAAAGGCTGCCGAAAGTTTAATTTCTCATAATTGCAAAACCCAAGAGAGGCCTTAATTCTCAAAAGTGGAAAATAAAGTGATTAACCTAATAATAGTGTAGTATTAAATTCTTAAGTTTTAATTCGGCACATTTATTGAAACGTGTAATTGTATATGTAATTATCTGCACAGCCATTGTCAAATTGACACAACAATAAGACAGTTTGGCAGATAAGAATAAGGAGAGCGGTAAATAAAGAAAACCCCAAAAAAGATGAATGTGACCTGTAGGTGACCACTAACTGACCTCAATGTGGCCTCGGGAGTATTGCAGTAATATAGAGGGGAAGGGAAGGAATATTTTCGGAGTGTACTCGTGGAAAAAGAATTGGAGCAGGGAGTAAGGAGTAGGGAGTTAGGAGTAAGGAGCGGGGAGTGGTGGGTAATGGTAAGGGATTTTCAATGTAAGATTATGATGGCCGGCAGAATATTAAATAGTAATTTTATGACTAATGAATTATTTTTATGGATCACAAAACTTGTAATAATATGAAAACCAAATTCTTACTATTGTTTATACTCTTTACTTCACTTACCTTTTTACTCAATGCTAAAGATGACAAAGAGAAAAAAGATACATCACTCGCAGAAGTTGTGGGCGGACTTAAGTGGAGAAATATCGGTCCTGCTTTTACTTCCGGCAGGATTGCAGATATAGCTGTTAACCCAATAAACCATGCTGAATATTTTGTTGGCGCTGCAAGCGGTAACATCTGGAAGACTACTAACGGAGGGACAACATTCGATCCTGTGTTTGATTCTTATGGAGCATATTCAATTGGTTGTATTTCTATTGACCCAAATAATCCATTTGTTGTGTGGACGGGTACCGGAGAACGAAATTCTCAGAGAGCATTGGGATATGGAGATGGAGTGTATAAATCAGTTGACGGCGGAAAGTCATGGAAGAATATGGGACTGAAAGATTCACGTCAGGTTGGGCAAATATTAATTGATCCGCGCAACTCCAATATAGTATTTGTAGCAGCCGAAGGTTCTGTATGGGGACCAGGAGGAGACAGAGGATTATATAAAACAATAGACGGCGGTAAAACATGGAAAAAAACACTTAGTATAAGCGACCAAACAGGGGTGAAGAATATTGTGTTGGATCCGCGGAATCCTGATATTATGTATGCTACTTCAGATCAAAGAAGGCGGCATGTTTATACTAAAATCGGGGGCGGGCCTGAAACATCAGTTTATAAATCAACAGATGCCGGAGAAACCTGGGATAAAATAATTAATGGACTTCCTAAGGTTGATATGGGTGGAATTGGTCTGGCTATCTCTCCAGTAAACCCTGACATTCTATATTTAGTTTTAGAGGCATCAGATAAAAAAGGAGGAACATTCCGTTCTACCAACCGCGGCGCATCATGGGAAAAGATGAATGACTATACGGGGCAGGGACAATATTTCAATGTACTTATCTGCGATCCGAAAAATCCGGATAAGGTTTATAACATGGATACCTATAGCCAGATAACCTTGGACGGCGGAAAAACCTGGAAGCCGATAGGGCTTAAAGAGAGGCACGTTGATGATCATGCAATGTGGATAGATCCGCAGTTCACTGATCATTTTCTGATAGGAGGTGACGGAGGAGTTTATGAAACATATGACGACGGAAATAATTATAACTTTAAAGCTAACATACCTATTACACAATTCTATCGTGTTGTGGTCGATAATTCTACGCCATTCTATTATGTTTTTGGTGGAACCCAGGATAATAATTCAATGGGAGGTCCCTCAGCTACAATAAGCAGTGACGGTATTGTAAATAACGATTGGTTTATTACTAACGGTGGAGACGGGTTCTTTTCAGCAGTCGATCCTGAAAATCCAAATATCATTTATGCAGAATCCCAATACGGCGGGATGGTAAGATATGACAGGACAAGCGGTGAAATGATTGATATAAGGCCTGAACCTCCTAAAGGGGATTCAACTTATAAATGGAACTGGAATACACCAATGTTTATTTCTCCATTCAGCAACACCACGATTTACTGTGGAGCTAACAAGGTATTCCGTTCTGATGACAGGGGTGATTCATGGGCTCCGGTAAGCGGAGACCTGACAGCAAAGATTGACAGGAATTCATTTCCTGTAATGGGCAAATACTGGAGTATTGATGCAGTGTCTAAAGATAAATCTACTTCACTATACGGCGAAATTGTTTCGCTGACAGAATCGCCCGTAAAAGAGAATCTTCTTTATGCCGGAACAGATGACGGTCTTATTCAGGTAACTGATAATGCTAAGGACTGGAGAAAGATTGATGAATTTCCAGGAATACCTGAACATACTTATGTAAGTCATATCTGTCCGTCAAAGTTTGATGAGAATGTTGTATTTGCATCATTTGATAATATACTCCGGGATGATTTCAAACCTTACCTTTTAAAGAGTAATGATAAGGGGAAGTCATGGGTTTCGATTACAGGTAATCTACCCCAGAGCGGCACAGTCCATACAATCGAACAGGATTTTGTTAATCCTGATCTTCTTTTTGCCGGGACTGAGTTTGGTATTTTTGTTACAACTGACGGCGGAAAGATCTGGACGCAGATGAAAAATGGATTACCGACAATACCAGTTCGAGATATTGCTTTCCAGAAGAGGGAGAATGATCTTGTAATTGCAACATTTGGTAGGGGATTCTACATACTTGATAATATTGCACCGTTAAGAGGTGTGAATGATGAGTTGATTAAAAAAGATGCTTTTCTTTTTCAGGTTAAAGATGCTTTAATGTACATTCCGTTTATGGGAAGGTACGGACAGGGGTCATCATATTTTAAGGCGCCCAATCCTGATTTCGGGGCTGTGTTTACTTATTATTTAAAAGATGTTCCCAAGACACTTAACCAGATGAGGCAGGAAAAAGAGAAAGAATTATTTAAAGATGGCAAGCCAATCTATCAACCGACAGATGAGGAAATGAGAAAGGAGCGGGAAGAAATTAATCCTTATCTTATTTTCACAGTTAAAGATGATGCAGGAAATATAGTCCGTAAATTATATTCAAATGCATCAAAGGGAATAAACAGAATAAGCTGGAATCTGGAATACTATTCAACGTCACCAATTCCAGAGAAGGAAAAATTTAATCCGACAGATAAAGTTAACAGCAGTACGCTTGCATTACCTGGGAAATATAATGTTTCAATGGCAATAGTTACGAGAGACGGGGTAAAGGATCTTGCGGGTCCGGTTCAATTTAACATAGTGCCTTTGAAAAACACTACACTGCCGGCAGCGAACAGGGAAGAGCTTGTAGCGTTTCAGAAACAGGCATTTGAAATGTTCAGAGAAGTAAGCGGGGCAGAAGGATTTCTTAAAGACATGATGAAAAGAATAGTGGATATCAAATATGCAATTAATGTAACACCAGCAGTTCCTGTTGAACTTATGAATAAGGCAGATGATATTGCGAAGGAATTAGAAACAATAAATCTTAAATTTACAAGAAGCTCTGACAGACCAAGTGCGGAGGAGAATCCTCCTTCACCTGTTACATTTGATGAAAGGTTGGGAGTACTTGCATATACACACAACCGCTCAACTTCCAGCGTTACACAAAACGAAAGGAATGCATACAGCGCTTTAGTTTCGGAATTCCCTTCAGTTCTTGACAGGATAAAAGCTATCAATAATGTTGACCTTAAAGATCTTCAGACGGAGCTTGAGAAATATAATGCTCCATGGACACCGGGCAGCATACCGGATGTGAAGTTGAAATAGGGGAATGATAGGTATAAAAAAAGGCTGTCGTTTTAAGCGGCAGCCTTTTTATTAAAAGATGATTGGGTCAACAACATCAATTAACTGCTAATTTCAGTTTATGCATTTTTTCATTAGTCTCTGAATAAAGTGAGTAGATATTTAATTTTGCATTATTCAGTTTAATTTTTCTTGCTTGTCTTTCAATTTCAAGAGTCGGTTCAGGGCCATATATTTTTTGAACTGTTTTGGGGGTATTAACAATTTTAAATCTTTCATGAACCGGAGGTAATTTTATCGCCATAACGGGATTTATTTTTATAAGTTCATTTTTAACAGGCTGAACCATTCTCTCCTGATGCACAACTTCTTCCAGAATAATATCTTTGTAAGTATTTTGCATATTTACCCTTAGGTAAGGTTTAATTCTTGTCCGATCTTTAATCTTAAAGATTGTATAAGCAGTTAAAATAAAAACAAAAGATACTGTTGCGAAGATCGACAGTGATGATTTTATTATTTCCATTAACTCCATAGTAACATATTCTCTTTTTTTTAATACAGATTTTCAACAATTATACCATTAAAAAAAGCCGCAATTTGGAGTGTATTTGAGGGTTACATTTAATATAATATGAGATTTGTCTCAATATGAGAGAATGAAAAAAAATTAAAATAACTCGATATTCTGAATTTTATTTACTACATTTGGATGCCTTTTTCTGGAGTGTCATAAATCATCCATAAAATGGTTAAGATTGCTTTTAGGTTTTACCTTTGATAATTTAAGTTATTAAAAAACAATAAGTTATCACACCATTCATTATTGATGAGGTAAAAAAATGACGAAGGCGGATATAGTTGATAAAGTTGCGGCTGGAACGGGCTTGACAAAATTAGAGACTGAAGCCATAATAGAAGGCTTTATAAAAACAGTAATTGAGTCGCTAACTGAAGGAAAAGGAATAGAAATAAGAGGGTTTGGCAGTTATAAGGTAAAGAAGAAAAATGCCCGTCATGCCCGAAATCCAAAAACCGGCGAACAAGTTCATGTTCCGGAGCATTTTGTACCGACATTTAAATTCTCAAAGGACTTTAAAGTGTTAGTGAATAACGGAATGCTCAATTCAAATAATGTCTGAAAATATGATTAATTTTTGTCCGGAATGCGGGTTTAGGTTAGAAAAAGAATATCGTTTCTGTCCCAATTGTGGAATTAAGTTAGGGCAGGAAAGTAATGAGACAAAGAAAAATAGTTCCGGGTCGTCTCAACCCGAAAAAATCCAGAATGTAAAAAAGAGCAAAGTGGTTATTCCTGCTGTTGAAGAGCCGCAAAAGCTAAGTATGAAAGCATTGCTGGCTATAATAGTTGTTATTGTAGGATTTATTGTTGTTACGCTGTTCGCATCAGGCGTTTTTGATATGCCTAAAGTGAGTTCAGTAAATCAGCCGCCGGTTAGCAATAATCAGAATTCCGGAGTTGATTTGTCGAAGATGCAGGACATAAAAGACCTTGAAGATAAAGTAGCAGCTAATCCCAAGGATTATGAGATGCTTCTACAGCTGGCACATTTAAAAAATGATGCCGGTTTATATGAACAGGCGATAGCTAATTATAAGCAATACCTGAAAACCAAACCCTCTGATGCAGATGCCAGAGTTGATATGGGAGTTTGTTATTTCAGTTTAAAGAATTATAATGAAGCAATTGCAGAGATGAAAGAAGCATTAAAGTATAAACCGGATCATCAGATTGCGCATATGAATTTAGGGGTAGTATATATGGCTACCGGAAAAATGGATGAAGCAAAGATTTGGTTTCAGAAAGCAATTGATCTAGGACCTGATAATGAGATCGGTAAAAAAGCTAAAGAATTATTAGAATCACATAAATAAAAAACGTAGGAGTCACGCGATGCCTTGTGGTAAAAAAAGAAAACGCCATAAAATGTCAACTCACAAGAGGAAAAAAAGATTAAGAAAGAATCGACACAAAAAGAAAATAAGATAATCTTTTATTAAGGAAGATGTAGCCATTGGGTATATCTTCCTTTCTCTTTTTATGCCAACTTAGCTCAGTTGGTAGAGCAACTCATTCGTAATGAGTAGGTCGCCGGTTCGACTCCGGCAGTTGGCTCTCGTAAGATGCTATAATTAAAGAAGTACAGCATTTTTTATTTTATACCTTTCATGATCAAACTATTCTAGTATTAATATTTTAATAAAATGATATGAAACACAACTAATAATTTCATTCTGTAATAGGTTTGGGGTGCAGGTTCCCCAAATATTTTAGATTAAGTTTGAATAAATTTTATTTTGTAAATACAATTCAGAAAACACTCGCACTCAAAAGACATCACTCATTAGGGAATCCCCTATAAAATTAATAATAGTTTATTTCTTCTTTTTCTATATCCGAACGAAACAAATTAACAGCAGGCACATTTACTCAAATTAAAAAAATGCAAATTTTAAAGTAGAAAAATATTCAATTGGAGAAGGAGACGCCATTATTAAGTGGCATCTCTATTTCCACTGGTTAATAATAGGAATATATGAAAATTCAGTTATTATTATTATTTTTCTTTATTTATTTAATAAATATTTCGGCTCAGAATATATGGCAAAAAACTAATGGCCCACTGGGAGGGATAGTTTCTGCCATATTCTCTAAAGGTGACACATTAATTGCAGGGGTAGGAAATGGTAAGGCGCTTATTTTCTATTCCACAAATAAAGGTACCAACTGGAATAAAGCTAATTTTAAAACATCATACCAGGGGGAACCCTCAGGAACTCATGATTTTATTCAATCGGGCGATGATGGTATAATTGGCGCAATTGGATTTAATGGACTTTATAAATCCTTTGATCTAATTAATTGGAATAAAGTATTCTCTAATAATCAGGAATGCTGGAGCCTGATTAAGGATGTTGATAATAATTTATATGTTGGCATGGGTAATGCCAAAATATTCCGATCATCGAATAATGGAATTAATTGGAAGGAAATAATTACAGGAGCAACAGACCGAATTTGGCATTTCCTTTTAACTAAAGACAGTATCATATATGCTAATTCCTATAATCAGCTACTTAAAAAAACATATAATTCAAATAATTTTGAGATATCAGTATTCCAGAATTATATAGATAATTTATTTACTGATGATTCAGATAATGTTTTTGCTAATAATAACGCATATTTATATATAAGTAAAGATAAGGGAAACTCCTGGAAGATGCTGGATACTAATCATTTCTTTTTTAACACTTATATATATGATATGATTTATAACCAAAGGTTTATCGGAGCCTGTAGTTCGAATGAATTCGAACCTGGTTGGGGGATTATTTTGTCAGATGACAGTGGTAATACGTGGAGATATTCAAACAATGGTTTACCAATTAATGTCTCTGGAAATCGGTTAGCGAAACAAGGCAATGATACTTTTTTAGGAACTGATGGTGCTGGTATTTTTTGGAGTACTAACTTCGGAGATAGCTGGTTACCTATTAATAATGGATTGGCCGCTGGTGATGTAATGAGCATTTTCCTTGGCAATAATGGAAATCTTTATTCTGCCTCATATGGGAATGGCATTTCAAAATCTAATGATAAGGGAAATACATGGACACAAATTAATCAGGGCTTAACTAATTCTAGTTTTTATGGCGTTATACAAGATGACAATGGAGTATTGCTTGC
>TBL_comb47_HYPODRAFT_10001336_pt1 | contig 32038 bp, 30 predicted proteins | sample TroBogypolimnion_40_FD_10682 | JGI IMG/M metagenome (IMG submission 10682) | reverse complement strand
GCTTCGTTAGTGATATACCCGTTCTGTTCCTGTGCTATATATACTGTGTCCATGACAGCGGCAAGAGGAGCAGGATATTTCTTCCTGGACTGTTCAATTCTTTTTAGATTTTCATCCGAAAATTTAAATGGCATATATTAATTAACCTGATTTATCTTATTGAAAATAACTTAAATAAACAAACAATAACCATTAGAACAAATAAAAATGAAATAATACCATAAACCATTGATCTGACTTTCTGCCTCTTTGTGTAAAACGAATTATAAGAGCACATAAAAATTGAAATGCAAAACCAAATTACAAAAAGTGCAAAAATAAGATTCCAAATTATGTTATATGCTAAATAATAGGGAGAACTGAAACCGTTAGTAATCAAATAAAAATAATTAACAATATTAAAAAGAGCATATAAAATTATTAAGCCTATCTGCACAGGGCGGCTGTGAAACAAGAAATTATAATTTCTATTTCCTTTTACAATCTCAGCAACCCTTTTTTCAATTTTTTTTGAAATTTCCCCGGCATTTTTATCCTGAATGGAAATTTCAAGACAGGATCCCCCGCTTATAGAAGAATCAAAATTTACTCTTACATGAAAATGCATATCTAAATAAGAATTGAAATCAAGTACAATAGATTTAATTGTATTAGGGAAAAGATTTTCCTTATAATCATTAATTGACTGAAATTTTTGCAGTCCCGCATTATCTTCTAATGTTACACTGTACATTGAATTATCAGAGGAAATTTCTTTTCCATTTTCATTATTTTGCAAAAAATTCTTCGCTTCTTCAAAAAAACAATTTTCAAGTTTCAGAATAAGCGCTTTATCAACTTTGCATGAATTCAAGCGATATTTAAAAGAATGAATACTCATTTTATAACCCCATTTATTATTTATCTGCTTCTCCCATAACCGGATCCAAACTTCCGATAATTGCCACAACATCGGAAACCATACACCCTTTGCAAAGTATAGGCAATACCTGCAAATTAGATGCAGAAGGTGAACGGATTTTCAATTTCCATGGATATCCCGTGCCGTTACTTACCATATAAAACCCCAGTTCCCCTTTGGGATTTTCAGCACTGAAAAAAACATCTCCAACCGGAGGATTTATTCCCTGATTAATAATCATGAAATCATGAATAAGCTCTTCCATTTTAGAATATATTTCTGTCTTATGCGCCAAAACCTTTTTAGGTTCATTGGCTATTATTTCACCGGCAGGAATTTTTTCCAGGCATTGATATAAAATTTTTACACTTTCTTTAACTTCTTCAGCTCTTAAATGATAGCGTGCAAGGCAATCCCCTTCCGTATAAGTAGGAATGTTAAAATCCATTTCATTATAGAATAAATATGGTTTTGCCCTTCTTACATCATACTCAACTCCCGAAGCTCTCAAGCTGGGGCCTGTAACACCGTGCGCAATTGCTTCTTCCTTCGATAAAACTCCGACACCATCGAGCCTGTCAAGGAATATTTTATTGGAGTTGAGAAGCCTTGCCATTTCATCAAGTGCGGCAGCAAACTGATCAAGAAAATCTTTAATCATTTTAAGAGAGACATCATCAATATCGGAGGCAACACCTCCAATGCGGGTATAGCTTGTTGTAAATCGGGCACCGGCAACTCTATCAAAAATATTCTGAATCGTTTCCCGCTCCCTGAAAGTCCACATAACCATTGTAACAGCACCTACATCCATAGCAAAAGTACCTATAGCTACCATATGTGCCGCAATACGTGAAAGCTCGGCAATAATCATTCTGATATACTGCGCTCTTTTGGGAGCTTCTATTCCAATTAATTTTTCGACTGCTAAAACATAGGCCACGTTGTTGCACATAGTAGCGGTATAATCAAGCCTGTCTGTATGAGGAATAAATTCAATGTAACTCATATTTTCAGCCATCTTTTCATAACCGCGGTGCAGATAGCCAAGTTCGGGAACAGATGAAATAACTTTTTCCCCGTCCAATCTTAGGACAACTCGTAAAACTCCGTGAGTGGCAGGATGCTGCGGCCCCATATTAATTATCATATCATTTTCCAGGGCATCATCAATTGTTATATCAGCCGCCTGTGACATCAGTGCTTTTAGAAGTTTTTCATCATTCGATATATTTATTTCTTTTTTCATATTATTTTTCATGTTCAGGTAATGGAAGTGAACCGGGAATTCCAAGCAGAGGAAAATCCTTCCTCAGCGGGTAATATTCAAATTCTTCAGGCATGTAGAATCTTCTTAAATCAGGATGATTTTTAAAATTGATTCCATACATATCAAATGTTTCCCTTTCATACCAGTTTGCGCTTTTCCAAACGGATGTAAGGCTTTCAATGCTCAGATCAGATTCCTCAAGATTTACTTTAATTCTTAACTCAAAATTATTCTTAAAGGAATAAACTTGATATACAACTGTAAACCGTTCTTTCCTTTTTGCCCAGTCAATTGCCGTTACATCTTTGCACATATCAAATTGTAACTCAGGATCGCTGTAAAGGATCTGTGCAGCCTTTAAAAGATTTTCCCTTTTAACGGTAATTGATAAATCATTACGGAATTCAACGGACTCTATAACGGCACCCGGAATTTGCGCATTTATTTTTTGAAGTATAATTTCTTTCATCTGTATTTATCAACAAAGATTATTTAATAATTTTTTCTAAAGGTATATCCTGATAATCACGCGCTTTTGATTTGCCGATCTTTTCCTGAATTGCCATAAGTGCATTCAATAAATTTTCAGGACGCGGCGGGCAGCCTGCCGTATAAACATCAACAGGAAGAAACTGGTCAATTCCCTGAACTACATTATAGGAACGGTACATACCCCCCGATGAAGTGCATGCGCCCATTGCTATTACCCATTTGGGATCGGGCATCTGGTCATAAATTCTTCTTACAACGTGGGCCATTTTATATGTAACCGTACCGGCAACTATCATCAAGTCGCTTTGTCTTGGTGAAAAGCGCATTACTTCCGAACCAAACCGGGCAATATCATACTTAGGGTCTGCTGCTGCAATCATTTCAATTGCACAGCATGAAATACCCATAGGCATCGGCCATACGGAATTTTTTCTTGACCATGCAATAACTGCATCAAGTGTGGTGGTTATAAAACCATCTTTAGTAAGTTTAGCTTCTAATCCCAATTTAATCCTCCTTTAACATAGATATAAAGGAATCCGAGTTCTAAAACAATCAGAAAAATTAACATCGGGAGGAAAGCAAAAATTCCTAATTCAGCAAATAGATTTCTGAATTCAACACCCCACGGATAGACAAATATTACCTCTATATCAAAAATTATAAAAAGCATTGCAACGAGATAATATTTAATTGAGATTCTTTCATTAGCACTTCCAATTGGGTTTTTGCCGCTTTCATAAGGCATAAGTTTAATTTTATTAGGCCGGCTTGGGCCAAAAAGCTTAGAAGAATATATAACTGCAGCGCCGAAAACAATTGCAACAAGAATTACTAAAAAGACAGGGATGTATTGTTCTATCATAGATTCAATTCAAGTTAAATTAAAATGTAATTTATTTATTAAACGTAAGAAAGTCAATTTGGCGGGCTTTTAATCTGCTTTATTTCCTCTTTTTTTTAATGAAATTGAAGCATTTTTCACTTCGGCAGAAAGTACAGCTCCGCCTCCATTAAGCCTTTCGGCGGCTTTAGCGGCTTGTCCTTCTCTATATTTATGAATTGAAAAATCGGTAAAAAGGTTCCCATCTATAGCAGTTAAAAAGACTGAAGTTTTAATATCCGGATTTACAAAAAGATCTATATCTCCATCCTGATTTTTAAGATCCACCTTTTGTGGATTATTGGCAATATCGGCTTTGAAGGTTTTGCCGACACCAATGGCTTCAATTTTGTTTGCAGAAATAGTGCGCAGTGTAATCTCTGCATATTTGGTATCAGATTTCCAATCCCCTTTCAGTTCTTTACCCGAGAATGAACTGCTCTTAGCAGAATAAAAAATATTTCCTGTAATATCATTCATAATAAAATCGGAATGATTATCATCAATGTAATAAACCCCTGAAGAATTGGAAATCCGGTATTTCCCATAGTTCGTTGTAAGGAACACTTTGTTTTTTTCAACGCCTGTAATTCCTTGTGCCGTAAGATGGGTATTACTCCCTTCCAGCTTAAATCCGGAAGCATCATAAACGTATAATTCACTTGTCTTATCATGAATTTCAAGTACGCCATTAACCTTTTTAAATGTAATATTGGAAACATTAGAATATGCTGTAACATATTTGGAAATTTCTTCTACCAACCCTTTAATATCATAAACATTTAAATAGAGGTTTCCTGTAATTTTAAAAAGATTCAATTCAAGGCTTTGGGCATTGATTTTAACATCTCCTTCAAAATCTTCAATCTTTATAGGAGACAATTTAAGATCTGCACTCAAATTACCTTTTGATTTTGATACGGTAACATTGCCATATTCATTATTAATTACATTTACCTTACTGCACTCTTTTATGGTAAAATGATTTCCCTTCCCATCAAGGACTAATGCACCCTCTATGCCTGTAACATATATATCGGAATACTTAAAATTCCCTGTCAGAAGCACATTCCCGGGAAGATATATTTCTCCGGTTATTTCTTTTGAGAAGGAATATTTCAAATCCCCTTTAAAAATATCGAATACAGACCAGCTTCCCTTTTTATCTGTTTCAGCGAAATCAATGTAAACATCATTCCCAGAAATTTTGTAGTTAACATCAAAGCTTTGCAGGTATTCCGTTTCGAACCGGCTGTCTGATGAGTTAACTTTTGCTTTAATCTTAATTGCCGCTTCGTTCTTATCCCACCCTATGACTTTCACATCAATGCCTGACACACCATTTATAAACACATGCTGGTTTGGGACTACTTTAAAATTCTTTTCTACATTTTTCTCTTCCCCAAAAAGAATGAGAGGGAAAAAGAGGAACAAAAATATCAGGCCGGAAAATTTCATAACCCATTCTCCTCGGCGTCTATCATTTTGCTTAGAATATCCAATTTCATTTTATACAACTGGCGGAGGCGGTTCTGTTTAATTGGGGAAAGGTCTCCTGCATCCATTTTAATTTCCTGAATACCTGCATCAATATTTTTCAGATTTGCATTACGTGCTTTAAGCATTTCATCAAGATTGAAAGATTTATTACTTGCAGTAACTATTTTGGGCATAGTTTGCTCAAATTCATCTATAGCCCTTGTATAAGCTTTATTAACTCTTATATAATCAGGTTCGCTTTTCTCCGATAATTTTGTAACTACCGAATATATACCAATGCAGACAAACAGGAATGTAAATGCCGCCGCAAAGCCGAATGCGAAACTTTTATACTCAAGGTTAAGGACCGGTTTTTTAGTCTCACGCGGTATAGCATTTTTAACATTTTTCCAGATGCTCATTTTTGATTTGAAATCAGGATACTCGTTTTTAGAATAAAAATCTTCCTGTTTAATCATACTTACCTCTGTTTTCGTTCCATTTTTCTTTAAGTATCGTTTTTGCACGGTGGAGATTAGTCCTCGATGCACTTTCACTAATATTCATTATATCGGCAATTTCCGAATGGGAATAATTTTCAACTTCGTACAGGATAAAGATTGTTTTCTTAAATTCGTCAAGTTCTGATAAAAGCCATTTCATATCCTGCTTCCATTCAAATTCATCTTCAAAAGATACATTTGCTTCATATCCCGATTCTTCCATATACACAGTAACTCTGTCTTTAACTCTTGCAAAATCAGTCCTCATTTCATTTAATGCAATTTTTATCAGCCATGTAGAAAATTTAGAATTTCCTTCAAAGTAATTTATATTCTCAAAAGCCTTTATAAATGCACGCTGAGTCCAATCCTTAATCTGGTCATTATTCTTCCCGAACTGGTACAGAAAACGGTATACCAAATTCACATTATCCTCAAAAAGCTTTTTGAAGGCTCTCTGATTTCCTTTTTTAGCTTCCGCTACTAAATATTCAGCCGGCATAATATTTTATTTAATTCATCAATTAGATAGGTTAATTTATCAAAATGTTACAAAAAAGTGTAAGGGATTGTTGGGCTAAAGCCCGAAAATGCTGCAAGTCTCTTTTCCCCTGCCATAAATGACAGGGTTACTAAAAAGGTTTTCTTGTTTATATCAGGACACCGAGTGATCCGTCGGCAGACGGATTGTACCGAGGTGTCCGTGCCTGCACTGCTGCTTACCACTCCGCTAGAATGGAATCATAAGGATATAGCAACATGAGATTACCGGTACAGGCATTTTTTAACTAAATTTTTTATATTACAATTATTCTTTATCGAAATGGAATAGTATATGGCTAAGAATATTAAAGAGGAAATCCAGGCTCTTATTGATTTGGAAACAGAATGCTGGAATAAACAGAATATTGATCCCTTTATATCAATCATTCATCCGGATATGGTTTGGCCCTGGCCGCCAAATGTAAAAGCACACGATCCTGCAGAGTGGGTTTTTGTTATGGGAAGATTTGATAATGTAAGATGGCGCAATCTGTGGAATGAATTATTTGCTGAATATCTTCTTGTTCATAATATCAGGAATACAATAAAGATAGAAATATCCAATGAAGAAGACGGCGCGCTTGCCGTAGTTGATATTGATACTTTATGGAGAAATAAAAAAACAAATGAAAATTTGCATTGGAAAGGCCGCGTAGGTAAGATCTATACTAAAATGAAAGACGGCAGTTGGAAATTGATTTCACATATCGGCGCGCTGGAGTATTAGTTTATTAATTTAGGTAAAAACAAATTCCTTTTGTAACTGAAAGGTGCAGGGAGAGAACTCTGCTAATCCTAATGTAAGAAAGCGTATGGGATTGTTGGGCTAAAGCCCGGAATGTTTCTTCTTTTCTTCTGTCCGTTCGCTGAAGCGAACGGCAATTAAATCATAGAATTTTATTTGTTGGAAATTGCCGTCAGCTTCAGCTGACGGATTTAATATAAAACAAAAGTCCCATAGGCTTTAGCCGCATTAATTTTTGAGCCAATCTTTAGAAATAAAAAATTTAATTTTTCAATCTCCCGGAAAAACAACGAACTTTCTTAGACTGTCACGTACCACTCCGCGACAGTTATTATGAGGTACAGGAATAAGATTCTTTCAAACCGGCAATTAGCATTAATTTATTTTTTGTTTAATAAACCATAAATCAATAATGTAATTAACAATGACACAATGCTAAGAATTATATATAACCCCGTATATGCTATCCTAGACCTTTTATCACTTTCATCTTCCATTTTAAACTCTTCAATTAGCTTAATGTACTTTTTTTTGTACATAAACATGTAATAATTTTGAAGCAAAGGAAATGCAAATGAAAAAAGCACATATTCAAAAGGAAATGGTTTTGTTTTAATATCAAATATTATCATTAACCAAATAATTGGTGTGATAAAATTTATTGCATTGAAAATAGATAGTAGCAAAAAGGCCCTGTCATATTCATAGGGGTTTCTCCAATTCTTTGCAACATTGCAATAAATTGTATAATAAATAGAATCATAAAAATGTTTCAATTTCATATACTAACCTTTTTTGCAAGCCACTGTGCCGCAGTACACGTAAAATCCGGTCATGGCGCGTTGCCATGACCGCCAAATAGATATAATTTATTTCAACATTTTAATAAGTACATCAGCAACGGTTTTCAGGTCTTCCTTAGAAATTACTAATGGAGGCAATAACCTGATTACCGTAGTCCCTGCCGGTAAAGCAATGATTTTTTCTTTTAGCAGCTCCATTAAAACAGGCTGCACCTTCTCTTTTATTTCAATGCCGACCATTAAGCCAAGGTTTCTTATTTCTCTTACTTTGCTAAGCTGTTCTTTCTTTAATAAATCGGTAAAGTACATTCCTTTTTCTTCTGCCTGTTTGGCAAGATTTTCTTCAAGCATAAAATCTATTGAAGCAGCTGCAGCAGCACATGCCAATGGATTGCCGCCGAATGTTGTTCCATGCTTGCTGGCAGGAATAACAATCTTCGGTGAGCATACAGTTGCGCCCATCGGGAAACCTCCTGCAATTGATTTTGCAAGTGTAAGAATATCCGGTTCAATTTCAAGGATTTCACATGCAAACATTTTACCTGTTCTGCAGAACCCGGTCTGTATTTCATCTATTATTAACATGATATTTTTGTCATCGCACAGTTTGCGTACTTTTTTGAAATACTCTTTATCGCCAATGTTAATTCCCCCTTCCCCTTGCACAGGTTCAAGGATAATTCCGGCAGTGTTATCTGTAACGGCTTCGGCAAGTTTTTCAAAATTATTATACGGCACGTGGCTGAATCCCTGAATAAGAGGATAGAAACCATCCCTGTATTCTTCTTTATAGGTTGCGCTAAGTGCTCCTAATGTCCTTCCATGGAAACCTTTCATAGCGGCAATGAAATCTGTTTTTTTAGTAACCAGGCGGGTAAATTTTATTGCGGCTTCCATTGCTTCAGTTCCGGAATTGCATAAATATACTTTGTCCAGATTCTTAGGAACGATACTCATTAATTTTTCAAGGAAAACTGCCTTAGTATCATTATAAAATGTGTTAGGGCAGACAGCAAGAGTTTTAGCCTGTTTGTAAATTGCTTCGGCAAGTTTTTCATTTCCATGCCCGATGTTGCCAATGCCAATACCTGCGGCACAATCAATATATTCATTTCCCTGATCGTCCCAGAGGCGGGCTCCTTTCCCTTTAACTAATGTTACATCCCTTCTTGCATATAAACCGACTTCATATTTCTGAATTATTTCTTTGTAGTTTGTCATGATATTATAGTCCCTTTTTCATTTAGTGCGTCAATAACAGGATTTTCCGCCCTGCCGTCATAAATATAAACCGAAGTAGGCCCGCTTTCAAAAAGCTTTCGTAGAGCCAGAATTTTCCTTTTCATTCTTCCTTCAACCTGATTTTCAAACATCTCAAGTTCTTTCTGTGAAATATTTTTAATTACGGAAGAAGGATCATTCTTGTCCTTTAAGAATCCGGGCGCTTCTATCAACTGAATAATTTTTTCCGCTTTTAATTCACTTTGGAGCAGAGCAACAATATCATCATTCTCTGAATTTATAGCGAAATTATTTTCGTCAATTATCGGTACACACAGAACAGGAATAAATCCATTTTCCAACAGTAAATTTAAGAAAGATGTATTAATTTTTTTTGGTTTCCCCGAAAAATCGCGCAGAATTTTTGTCTTTCCCTCTTCGCGGACTTTAATTCCAACATTCCTTTTGCCTTCAATTATCCTGCCGTCCAAACCGGAAAGCCCTACGGCATTTATTCCATTTTGCTGAAAAATTTCAACAATACGCTTGTTTTTCAGCCCTGAATAGGCCATCATCATTAAATCAATGGTTTCTTCATCCGAAAATACGCTTGAGTAACCTGATATTGAGGTAATGACCTTCTTCTCCTTATTCAATTTTTTAGCCAGTTCATCTCTTGCGGCATTTGCGCCGTGAACAATAATGAATTTATCATTTAACTTTGCAAGATCAGCCGCTATGCCTTTAATATTTATTTCAGCTCCGCCGCCTATTTTAATTATGATCATTGAAAAATCCCCGTAAAATTATTTTCAATTTTTTCCCATCCCGATTCACCCTCGTATTTTTGAGAGCAGATAATAAGTTTATCTTCATCCCGTTTGAAATACATGGTAAAATAATCAGGATCTTCATTATAGTTCGCGCTGACATAAGCGCAATCCCTGTCGGCAATAATAATATTCATCGCCCGAACATAAGTGCTCTTTGCTTTAATTTGCTGTACTGCTTTTTCAAGAGCCTCGTCCATAAAACCCTGGTAAAACCTTTTAATAAAATTGAAAATTTTCTCGGCTCCTATTCTGCCTTCTTCCTTAATTTTAACTCCGCGCAATTCACCGTTAAAAATAAACACATACTCATCATCATAAAAAGGCATATTATTTTCAACAACTATTCCCTTGTCTTTAAATGCACTTCGTGCATGGGCAATAAGGCAGGTAGTCTTTCCGAATTTCGACAAATTATCTTCCCATACAGGTTTAATATTTTTGTAATGTACCCATTCATCATCAATCAGAAATGAGAATCCCCACCCGTGCCCCTGAAATTCCTTGCTGTTCTTTGCGATATTAGCAAATTGTTTGAGGTGAGGTTCAATATCAAATTCATAATCCGATTTTACATAAAGCAATCTGCACATAAATACTCCTGTTAAATTGGATGCAGCCCCGGGAAACCTAATCCGGTAGTTTCATCAAATCCGTTCATTAAATTAAAAGCCTGCAATGCCTGTCCTGCGGCTCCTTTCATTAAATTATCAATGGCGCTTATTACAACAAGCCTGTTTGAAAATTCATCTTTCTTAAAGCCTATATCGCAATAGTTTGTTCCCCATAATAATTTTGGTTCAGGATAACGGTAAATACCCTCCGTCTCTTTTACAATGCGTATAAAGGGTTCATTACCATACTCTTTGCGGAAAATTTTCCATATTTCTTTTTCATCAAGATTTTCTTTCAAGAATACATGCGATGTTGCAAGAATACCGCGCACAATATCAATAGACGTAACACTCATGTGTACATTTATCTTCTTGCCGAAATTTAATTCCTGAATTACTTCGGCAGTGTGCCTGTGCCCCGTAGGCATGTAAGAACGCACAACATTAGATCTTTCCGGATGATGTGAAGCATCGGAGGATTTATTCCCTCCTTCACTGGAACCTGCTTTAACTTCTACTACTGTTCGTTCTTCATCAACAAGGCCGTTTTTGAATAAAGGGTATAAGCCCAATATGGCGGCTGTTGCATTGCATCCTGCACTTGATATGTAATTAGCTTTTTTCATCTCTTCACGGTGAAGTTCCGGAATACCATAAATAAATTCTTTAAGCAGGCCGGGCTGAGCATGAGGATGATGATACCATTTTTCATATTCAGCAGGATCATTGATTCTGAAATCAGCACTTAAGTCTATAATCTTTTTTGCCTTAGCTTTAAATTCATCAATCCTTTTCATTCCGCTTCCATGAGGCAGACAAAGAAAAAGAAGATCGCATTCTTCAAGTTCAGCCGCAGAAGAAAATTTCAACTGTGTAACTTTACGGAGGTTGGGATGGGCTTTTGAAATAAACTTGCCCATGTAACTTTCCGACGTTACCTGTTTAATCTCTGCGTTAGGATGGAATAAGAGAAGCCGGATTAAATCGCCGCCCGCATATCCGGAGCCTCCCACTATTGAGACTTTTACTCTATCCATCTATTTCACCTTTAGCTACTTTTATTACGTAATCTGCCATGATAGCAGGAATATTAACACCGGTTGTAGTAATACTGTTTTTATATTCCATTGTGTAATTTACTTCGTTTACCTGAATTCCGCCATCGGTTTCAAATAAATCAATAGCAACGATACCGCCGCCAACTGCTTTAGCGGCAGCTACAGAAATATTGAAAACTTCATCTGTAATTTCGCAGTTTGAAGCCTTACCGCCGCGCGCTGTGTTGGTAATCCAGTGAGGTGAATTCCTATAAATAGCTGCAATACATTCACCGCCAATTACGAAACTTCTTATATCCCTGCCTCTCTTATCTACATATTTCTGGATATAAAAAATTGAATGGTGATATGAACCCAATACAGTTTTATGTTCAAGAATAGCTTCAGCGGCATCACGGTCATTTATTTTGGAGAGCAATCTGCCCCATGAACCTACTGCGGGTTTTAGAACAACAGGGTAACCCATTTCTTCAATTGCCTTCAATGCAGATTCCTCTGTAAATGCAATCCTAACCTCAGGCTGCGGAACATTATTTTCTGCAAGAGCAGTAGATGTTAGAAGTTTATCGCCGCAGACTGTAGCTACCTTAAAATTATTAACACATTTTACTCCGGCAGCTTCAAATAAGCGCAGTGCGTGCAATGCACGTGAGTGGTTAATACATCTTTCAACCACTATATCGTAATCAAAACTATCTTTGCCAAGATTGAAAGTTAATTCACGGTCATCAATCATAGCCAGTTCAACATTAGGTATTTTGTTAAACTCATCAATTAAATATTTCTCATCTTTGCGGATAAGAGAATGCAACAACCCGATTCTCATTGTGTCCTCTAAGTTAAATTAATAAATTGTATGTATTTTAAATTTTAGTTATGAGCAAGCTAGTTGCTCTTCTTATACTTTGTATTGTGTAGGCAAGAATTGACAATGTGTGATAATTCGGCAAGATCAACAGTACGGCCGCGCTGACCGACAGATTTAACTTCCTGTAAAACTTCCATCTGAATTGATTCTTCCAAATCCTGGCAATCAATCATTTTTAATGCATATCTTACAGAAGCAATTCCTGACATATGATCGAGAGAGAAAGTTCTTTCCCTGCCTACAATTTCAGGATTCAAGCTTTCATAATGCATTGGGTTTACGGAAGCTGCGTGAGTATGTACTCCTGCGCAGTGGGTAAATGCATTTTTCCCTGTAATAGGATAATTTACAGGAATATTAATATGCGAGTGCCTGCTTACTAATTCATAAAGTTCAGGCAGTTTGGAAAGATTCCATTTAGAAATTCCAAAATCGCTTGTTAAAACAACCAGAAGCTGTGCAAGGTCAACAATTCCTGCACGTTCTCCAAGTCCAAGAACAGAAGCATCAATTATTTCCGCGCCTGCTTCGTAAGCCTGAATGGCATTTGCAAGAGCTAATCCCCTGTCATTATGGCAATGGACTGCAATCTTAGGGAATAAATTTTGTGCTGCTAATTCTTTTTTAAGATTTGTAATATAATCAAACATATTGCGCTGAGTTCCGGGAACCATATATCCGGTTGTATCAGCAACGCTGATGATGTCTGCACCGGCTTTAACAGCCGCTGACGCCGCTGCAATAACATTTTCAAATTGCGAGCGGACAGTGTCTTCAGGAGTATATCTGACAATTAAATCAGGTTTCTTTGATTTTGCAAACTGTATTACATCACAGATTTGCGCTATTGCTTCGGAAATATCTTTTTTGAAAACGGTATTTAGCCTTTCATCCGATACACAATAAAATATACCAAGGAAATCAACACCGCATTCAAGAGCTAATTCTACATCGCCTTTAAGAGAACGGGAATGTGCGCCTACTTTTGCACTCAGGTTTCTGTGAGCTATAGCTTTTACGGCATCATATATTTCCGGTGTAACAGACGGGTGCCCCGATTCTATAATACCAATTCCTATTTCATTAAGCAGGTCAGCAATAGCCAGTTTAATATGCTTATCGAAATAAACTCCCGGTGTTTGTTCACCTTCTCTTAGGGTTGAGTCTAATACTTCTATCAATTATTCTCCCCAATCCTCTTCTTCCTGCGGAGCTTCTGCAAGAACTACAGGATCAACATCAACAACTTCAAGTTCAGTTCCGCAATCTATGCACTCAATGAGCTCTCCGACTACAGTGTCTTCTGCGAGCGATATTTCTGCTCCGCAAACAGGACATTCTCCGAACATAGTACCTCCATTTTTAATTAATAAGTAAAAATTGGGACGAACTTATTAAAATAAACTAAACAATGCAATGTTTTTTTTATTATCATGGCAAAAAACCAATTAATTTTTCTTAACCATTAAAATGCTAATTTGAATATATCTTCAATATCTGATTTATACAACTGTTTCAATCTTCCAATCGGAACTCTGAAGGATGCATTCTCTGTAAGTTTTTCTATTCCATCCTGCTTTACACCAATTTCTTTTAACGAAACCGGTGCGCCTAACTTTTTATAGAGATTTTTTAACTCTTCAATTCCTTCCATAGCTTTTTCTTCATCGGTGCCCTGGGTAATATTAAAAATCTTTTCCGCAAATCGCACAAATTTTTTCAAATCATTTTTATAAACATATTTCATCCAGGCGGGGAACATAATTGCTAAACCTGCGCCGTGTGAAATGCCATATAAAACACTGATAGAATGTTCAAGCGAATGAGAAGCCCAATCGCCAAAATTTCTGCCTATGGCCATAGAACCGTTTAATGCAAGAGTAGCACACCAGGCAAGCTGAGCGCGGGAATCATAATTTTCCGGTTCCTTTAAGAGAATTTGCGCATGTTTAATGATTACTTTCATTAAGCTTTCTGAAAATTCATCCTGTATTTCAGATTCTTTAGCACCGTCAAAATAAAATTCAAATATATGTGAAAGAGCATCAACTGCTCCATTTACGGTCTGCTCCTTAGGCAAAGAAGCCTGAACCGATGGATCAATAATACTTACTTTAGGATAACACCCTACACCTGCCCTGAACGGCCATTTTTTATTTTCATCTTCTTTAGTAATAACACCGAAAGGATTCATCTCGGAACCTGTAGCCGAAATAGTGAGTATAGTAAACACGGGCAATGATTTCAACGCAACTGCGCGACCGTCAAAAATGCTCCAGATGTCACCTTCTATGTAATAACCTGCTCCGGCAGCTTTTGCACTATCCAACACACTGCCACCGCCAATGGCAAGAATACCTTCAATCTTTTCTTTTCTGCAAATCTCAACTGCTTCTTTAACTTTTGAAAGCACCGGGTTGGGCTGTACTCCGCCAAGTTCTATAAACTCAATTCCGTTATCCTCTAATGATTTTACTGCTTTATTGTAAACACCATTTTTAAATATTGACGATTTGCCATATAGCAAAAGAACTTTTTTAACTTTGTGACTTTTAATCTCTAACCCGATTCTTGGAATCGTATCCTTGCCGAATATTATCTTTGTAGGATTTTGAAATTCAAAATTTAACATACAGGAAACCTCAAAAATGAAATTTAGCGTAACATAATAAAAATATACCTAAATATGCAATAAGAATTTTATATACTATTACCAATTTTTATTGAATTTAGCTCCTTTTCAAGCTTGTCTTTTTGTTCTAAGAATGTTTGCTTATATTTTTTATCCAAAGGAATGCCTGACGGGAATTTTTCCTTTAAAGGATTAATAAGTTTACCATTTTTCCAAAGCCTGTAATCAAGGTGCGGCCCTGTTGCAAGGCCGGTCATTCCCACGTATCCGATGATTTGTTTTTTCTTAACGGCTGCGCCTTTTTTAATTCCTTTGGCATATCTTGATAAATGGTTATACTGCGTCTGATAAACCGAATTGTGTTTTATTCTAATAAAATTACCTGCTTCACCATTTCTTGATGCAGCAATAACGGTACCATCACCAATGCTCATAACCGGAGTGCCGGCAGGTGCCGCATAATCGGTACCGAGATGAGGCCTGCTATAACCGAGTATGGGATGCATCCTATGGTAAGTAAAGTGTGATGAAATTCTTACAAATGATAATGGGGCTTTGAGAAAGCCTGATCTAAGCAGATTTGCCTGCAAATCATAATATTCATCGGTGTTATCCTGAACAAAATGAAACGCATAATAATCTTCATTTCTATGGTTAACGACAGCAGCGTAAATAGTTCCGATTTTATATGGCTTACTGTTTATATTTATTTCATCATAAATAACTTTGAAGGTATCCCCTTCTCTCAATTGATGAAAATCAATCTGTGATTCGTAAATATTATTAGCAAGTTCCAAAGCAAGGTTTTCATTTATTTTCAGTGAATCTAAAGTTGCAAAGAGGGACCCGTGAATGCTTAATCCTACAGTGCGCCTTACAATCTCTTCTTTTTCAATTTTGACACTTACTTTTACTGTATCGTTTAATTCAATTATAAGGCTTTTCTTAATATCAAAGGTGAAAACCAGATAGTTTAGTTTTACAGGTTCCTTTTTTGTATAGTATGAAATATATTTCATTCCGGCCTTAAATTGGTTCGAAGGCATTTCTTCGGCAGTTTTCGATAATATTCTCTGAACTGTATTAGCCGGCACTTCTAATCCATATAACAACTTTGAAAATGTTTCATTTTTATTTATTTCACCTTCGCTGCGTGTAAGTGAGTCTTTGGGAATACCGAATTCATCCAAAGCAATTACTGGTTTTATATTTGCAGGCAGCAAATTTGATGCCCTGTGAATGATATAAAAGAAAATCAACAATGCGGCAATAATTAGTGTGGTAAATACTATAATGTAAAATATTCTGTTTTCTGCAGGTAATTTTAGTTTCATGAATTTCTCAAAATATACTTTACAAATGATAAGTGATTTATTTGGAATACTTTTAAAGAGCCACTTAAAAAATCTTTTAATAAAAAACGCCCTCCTAAAAGAAGGGCGTAATTTTAATCTTTCAATTATTTAAACATTGAACTATTTCCAGAACCAACCCTCAAATTTTTCATAAGGTCTGGATAATATCCGGAAATAATCTGTTCTATAACCTCATTTCCCAATAAACATTGTTCTTAATATCTTCTATATAATTCGCTAACATTTCATTCTTTTTCTTTTCAAGAGCAAGTTTTTTAATATCCTCGTAATCAGTAGTAATATTGGCTTTATGCTGAGGAATTTTCTTAATTAATTTCAGAAGATGGAACCCGTAAGCATCTGTTCCGGCATTCAAACGTTTTGGGAAACCAACATCCCCTTCTTTCATTTTAACAAGCTGATCGAGCATCTGTTTATCAAGCTGAGAAGCTTCCAGTTCACCAAGATCACCGCCTAACTTTGAAGAATTTTTATCATCGCTGTATTTTTTTGCATAATACTCAAATGTATTCTTTTTTTGCATAATACTATCGCGCAGGTCACTTAAAAATTGAATTGTTTCAAGATCATTTTTATCATCGCTAACAGGCCTGATCAAAATATGTCTTGTATGAACCATTTCCCCTTTTCTTTCAAGAAGCTGAATAATATGGTATCCGTAAGAGGTTTTAATAACATCCGAAATCTGATTTGGTGTAAGTGCAAAAGCTACAGCCTCATACTCTGTAACAAGTTCACCGCGTTTTTTCATACCAAGGTCACCGCCAGCCGAAGCAGTTCCCGGATCTGCTGAATATCTTTTTGCCAAAACAGCAAAATCAGCTCCCTTTTTCAATGAATCAAGCAGCAGATATGCAAAGTCTTTTGCCTTCTTTTCAAGCCTTTCATTGGATTTAGGATTAACGAAAATATGTGAAATTTTGTATTTTTCATTTACCATGCCAAGAGAATCTTTGTATTGGTCATAGAACTTCTGCACATCAATTGAGTTAACACTAACACGTCCGAATTTTGACTTAATAAGCTCATCTTCCATTAGTCTTTTTCTCAATTCATCGGTAAAATATTTTTTCAATTTTTCAACCGACATATTGGCAGCCTGTTCTAACTTATCCCTTGAACCGTATTGCTGAAGAAGCATCTGCATTCTGTATTCTGCTTCGCGGGTTACTTCTTCTTCAGAAATTTTAACAGAGTCTGCAATTGCCTGTGCATAAAGCAGTTTATGTTTAATCATGGTCAGCAACAGATTTTTTCTAATTTCCATGTTTGTAGGATCAATATTTTTCTTGGATGCTTCATCAAATACAGCCGCATCGAGATCCGATTTCAGGATGATTTCATTATCAACAACCGCTACAATTTTCTCTGCCACATCCTGAGCAAAGATCTTAAAGCTTATAAATACCATTACAATTATTAAGAAACGCTTCATTATTTATCCTTTTTTATTTCAATGTCATATTTAGAATATATTTTTTGAATTAGTTCATCCATTAAAATCTTTCTTTTTTGCATCAAAAACCGGTCTTTTACCAATTCTGAAACAGATTCAAAGTCAGGAACCGTATTAATACTGAAACTTTTAACTAATTGAACAACTGCAAAAACGCCTGGTTCCGTCTCTGAAAGGATACTAACCTCGTTTTCCTGCATGCTGATAACAATTTTGTATATTTCATCGGGCTGTAATTCATTGGCAAGAAAGAATTTCTTGTGAATCATGGATTTAATTGTGGAATCATTTTTGAAATCGCTAACGGCAGCATCCCAACCGTTTTCTATCAGTTTTGCACGAAATTGGAGAGCCTTATCCTGACTTACAAAAAAGATCTCATTAATAACATAAGCATCATCACTACACCGGAATTCATCCATATTATCTTTATAGAAGATTTTTAGATCGTCATCGTTGCAGGATAAGTCAAATTCTTCATTTTTATTTTTCAGATACAATGCAACAGCCGCTTCTTTCTTCATTTCTTCTACAAGATTCTTATACTCGGGATCGTCAAGGATGCCGTTCTTAACCGCCTCCTTATACATAACCTGATTACGTATCCAGCTATTAATATATTCGTCTTTATAAAAATTTCTATACTTCTCCGTTGTGAGTACCGAGTCAATATCCTTATCAAAGAGGAATGTGTTATCTACTTTAGCAGAATATTTAAGCGGCTCATTTTCTTTCTTACATGAGCTGAAAAAGAAAATGAGAAGCAGAACAAAAATTATTTTTTTAAAATTATTAAGCATTTTAATTATTAATATTTTCGTAATATAATTTTGGTTTATAATTATCCCTTAACTTTTTAATATACTGCTGCTCCATGTTTTTGGTTTCAATTTCCTGCAATGCCGAAGCAACTTCAGGTTTTGCTTCTTCAAAAGTTTTAATTCTTTTTTCTTCTCTTGCTTCAAGATGAACAATAGACCAGCCGCCGTTATATTCAAAAGGCTCTGTGTAATCTCCCACATTCTTCAGCGAATTAGCTTTTTGCGTCAGGATTTCATCATTTACATATTTCACTTTAGATTTATCTGATTCCGGCCTATTGGAGAATTTTATTAATGAATCGAAAACAACACCCGACTTAAGCAATTGCCAAACTGTATCCCTCAAATTCGTTGTAGTAAGGTATATTTCCTTGTATGTTACTTTTGGATTCATAATATAATTTTGTTTAGTTGATTCCCAATAAGGCATTATTTTATTAGTATCCACTTTCACTTTAGTCCAAATTTCATCTTCGCTAACTTTAAAGAGAATCATACCTGTTTTGTAATCATCCATAATTTTTTCAAATTCAGGGTCTCCCAATAAGACCAACATTGCTTTTTCTTTCAGCATAACACCGGTAAAATATTTAGTAATTGCCATATCCAGTAATTCTGAATTAAAACGGTGATATACAATTTCCTTAGCGCTGAACATATAAGTAAAAATACTATCGGCAATGACCGGCTGATTATTCAACATTGCAATAACTGAATCTTTATAAGCCATTCTTACATTAAAGTAAAACAAACTGTCACCTACATTGCAGGAATCTTTAACAGATTTTATTTTATCAACTAAACCGAAGTTAAGCTTATAATTAAATTCAATTTTTAATTTTTCAATATAACTATTTAATTCCTGCTCATAACTTGAAGCACTATAAAGCCCTTTCAAATTGTCCGTTTGTTCAGCAAGAGAAGGGTAAGGAAGAGTACCTCTCATTTTAATTAAATGAAATCCGTACTGTGTTTTTACAATTCCGGAAATTTCGTTGTCTTTTAATTTATATGCAACTTCCTCAAATTCTTTTGGGAATGTACCTCTGGCAGAAGCGGTCAGAACTCCACCTTTAACGGCACTGCTTTTATCGTCAGAATACTTTTTGGCAGCATCTTCAAAACTTACACCTGATTTTATTTCATTCAGAGCTTCATTAATTTTTTTAAATTCAGCCGCAGTATCTGCCGGATTCTGCCTATTTTGAAATGCAACAAGAATATGACTAACATTATATGCAAACACCTTAGGCTGTTTTTCGGTAACCTTAATAATATGAAACCCCACCTGAGTTTTAAAAACCTGATTGCAGACTTTTCCGGCATCAGTAGCGTATAAGGCATCTTCAATTTCCGGAATTCCTAAATCCCCCGAAGTAATATAATAGAGATCCCCTTTGGTAATTTTTGCATTAGGATCATCAGAATATTTCACAACCAGATCTTCAAATTTTTCCCCTTTATTAATACGGCTCAATAAATTTTCTGCCTTACTTTTTCCGCGATCTGCCAGACTAGAATCAAATTTTATAAAAATCTGACTAAGCCTTAATTCAGTTTTTCTTCTTTCGTATAATTTTTTAATACCTTTGCTCGTGAATTCTCTATCAACAAGCATACCTGCCCCAATAGACTTGCGGTAGTTGTTGTATTCGTTGACTATTTCAGGATCTTTATCTAAACCTTTCTGATAAGCATCCAGAATTTTCAATTTATAATTAACATACAAATCTAGAAATTTTCGTCTTTCGGCTAAAGTATCTCCCTTTTCAGGATTGTTCCCGTTTGCTTTAATAAACGCATCGTCAAATTCATGCCTTGTAATTTTATTACCGCTGAATTCAGCAACAATTTTTTTATCTTGATTAATTTGTGCCGAACAGATGCCAAGAAATAGTGAAAAGGAACATATAAAAGCGGATTTTACAAAAAAACGCATAAAAAGCCTCCAAAATTCCTAAATTAGTTGTGAAATTTACTTATTGCAAGTTAAAAAATCTATTTCATTATTTATATGGAAAGGAATTTCTTTCCCAAAATATACCATCTTTATAACCTTGGATTTCACCATTTGTTTCAGCAATACCCAATCTTTTTAATGCAGTAAGGGCATAGTTAGTGTCAATTTCAATTCCAATGAATTTGCGCCCCAATTTCGATGCAGTAACACAAGTTGTCCCAACCCCTGCGAAGGGATCTAAGACAACATCTCCTTTTTGTGAACTTGCCAAAATCAGTTTGGCTATCAATTTTTCCGGCTTCTGAGTAGGGTGTTCTGTATTTTCGGGCATAGACCAGAAAGGGATTGAAATATCTGTCCAAATATTTGACGGGCATGTAATCCTGAACTGGCTTCCGTTATCTTCATTCCAGTCTTTTGGTTTGCCGTCCACCCTGTAAGGTGCCATTACTTTACGTTTCAATTTAACTGCATCAATATTAAATCTGTATTTATCCGAACAAGTACAGAACCAGATGTCTTCCGAATTATTCTTCCAATTGACTTTTGATCCTCTCCCCTTTTCCCTTTCCCATGTAATTCTGTTTCTTACTTTAAAATATTTTTCCATTACAAGGTGAACCGAAGTAGAAGTTTTCCAGTCGCTGCAGAAATAAATTGAGGCATCCTGTTTAAGTTTTGGGAAAAGTAGCATGATTACATTATCGATCCATTCGGCATACTTTTCGAGGGACATTGCTTTGAATTTTCTTCCGTTAAATTCTTTATCAAGATTATACGGCGGATCAAGAATAAGAAGATTAACTGATTTATCAGGTATGAAATTAATTGCCTCAAAAAAATCCTGATTAATAATTTTATTAGTTATCTTGGCTAAACTAATTTGTTTATTTAACCGTAATAAATTTTTAGAATATTTTTTCTCATCCTCTTTAGAGAGCCTGATTGTTCTATTACGGGATTTTTTTTCGGCCATATAATTTTAAGTGGAATATTTACTTATTATAGATTTGCCCCGTACATTCTTTATTATAGAATAGCGGAGCATAATTTTTATTTTAAATTATTTAACTCTTGTACCCGGTTTAACATTCTCTTTAAGTTCAAGAAGCTGTGATTTGCCATTTTCATCTTCAGCAGCCAGTAACATTCCCTGAGATTCAAAACCGAATAGTTTTGCAGGTTTTAAATTTGCAACTACTACTATCCTTTTACCTATCAATTCTTCAGGTTCATAACTCTGCGAAATGCCTGCAAGTATTTGTCTCTTTTCGGTTCCAAGATCTACCTGGAGCCTGACTAACTTATCACTCTTCTTAACTTTTTCGGCCTCCAGTATTATAGCAACCTTAAGATGCACATTAAAGAATTCATCCTTTGTTACTTCCGGTATCACTTCTTTCTGAACAGTTTCTTCCGGTTTGCAAAACTTGCTAACCTGCTCTTCAATTGTCTGGTCTTCAATTTTGGCAAAAAGGATATCCTGTTTATTTAGCTGCTGCCCGTCCTTAAGATTTTCTTTACCTGATTTACTCCACTCTGTTTTTTCCGCATTAAGGAAGCCGAATATTTTTGCAGAAGAAAACGGCAGCACCGGAGAAAATATTTCGGCCAATGTATAAATTGTCTGCAAACAGATATTAATTGTCGTTGCACATTTTTCTTTATTGCTTTTTACCGTTACCCACGGTTCAGAATCATTGAAATATTTATTGCCTGCACGTGCAAGGTTCATCATTTCAAAAACTGCGTCTTTAATTTTATATTTCTCAAGCAAAGCCCCTACTTTGGCCGGGCATTCTTCCAATGCTTTAAGCATTTCAACATCAATCTCTTCAAGTTTCCCTTTGGCAGGTACTTTGCTGTTAAAGTGCTTATGTGCAAATGTGAATGTCCTGTTTATAAAATTCCCAAGTATATCTGCAAGTTCGCCATTAGTTCTTCCCTGAAATTCTTTCCAGTAAAAATCTGTATCTTTATTTTCAGGCAAGTTGGCAGCAAGAGTATAGCGTAATAAATCTGCCGGGAATATTTCAAGGAATTCGTTTACATCAATTCCCCATCCTCTGGATTTTGAGAATTTTTTCCCTTCAAAATTCAGGAATTCATTTGCAGGAACATTCTGCGGAAGGGTATATTTTTCATTATTACAATCATTCCAAGCCATTAACATTGCAGGGAACATAATAGTATGGAAAACAATATTATCCTTTCCTATGAAAGCTATATATTTAGTTTTCTCATCCATCCAATATCGTTTCCATAAATCGGGGTCATTTCTCAGGGAGGAAAGTTCTTTAGCTGCAGAGATATAGCCTAATACAGCTTCAAACCATACATATAAAACTTTTCCATCGGCGTTATCAAGGGGTACTTTAACTCCCCAATCCACATCTCTGGTAACAGCCCTGTCTTTTAATCCGTCTTTAAACCATCCCTTGCAATACTGAAGCACATTATCTTTCCATCCATATTTTTTATTCATCTCATCAATATATTTTTCTAGCCTTTCCTGATATTTGCCAAGGGGAAAAAACCAATGTGAAGTTTCTTTAAGTATAGGGGTTTCGCCCGAAATTTTGCTTTTCGGGTTCAGCAATTCGGACGGATCATACAACGAACCGCATTTTTCACATTCGTCACTTCTTGCTTCCGTATTTCCGCACTTTGGGCAGGTGCCTTCTACATACCTATCGGGTAAAAATTTATTGGCTTTCTTATCAAAGAACTGCATAGTAGTTTTTTCAACAAAGAGCCCCTGCTTCTGAAATGCCGTAAAAAATTCCTGAGCAGTTTCATGATGTATTGGAAGGCTTGTCCTTGAATAAATATCGAAATCCATCCCGAATTTTTCAAATGCATCTTTATTCATTCCGTGGAAACGGTCAATCACCTCTTTCGGAGTAATCTTTTCTTTATCGGCTGTAATTGTAATCGGCACACCATGCTCATCGGAACCGCAAATATAAATTATATCGTCACCGTTTAATCTTTTGTACCTTACATAAATATCAGCCGGCAGATAAGCACCGCTTAAATGCCCCAAATGTATCTTTCCGTTTGCATAGGGCAATGCCGAGGTTACTATTATTTTTTCCTTACTCAAGTCATCCTCTAAAGAAGTTTTCAAGATTCAAATATAAGAAATTTTTACCGGCTAATTAAAGGCAAATATGAATAAAAAAGCCGGTTTCCATACGGATTCCGGCTTGTTTATCTACTCAGGGTTAGCTTTTACGATTTTAACAAATTAAACCATATTTAAATCAAAATTCTCAAGGGTATCTTTTATTGATTTAAGGAATTTTCCGCCGAGCATACCATCTACAAGGCGGTGGTCATGGCTGAGGGATAAATACATCATAGGTTTAATTGCAATTACATCACTCCCCTCTAATTCAATAACAACCGGCTTTTTAGTAACGGCTCCAACGCCCAGTATGCCAACTTCGGGCTGGTTAATTATCGGCGTCCCGAACAGAGAACCGAAAACTCCGTAATTAGTAATGGAAAATGTTCCGTTCATAACATCTTCAGGCACCAGTTTTTTATTTCTGGCTTTAAATCCAATTTCGGCAATTGCTTTTGCAAGCCCTTTAATATTTTTCTCGTCGGCATTTTTTATATTGGGGACAATCAAGCCGTTCGGCTCTACTGCAACGGCAATACCAAGATTAACAAATTTTTTCTGAAGTATATTGTTTCCATCAACTGATGCATTCATTAATGGAAATTCCCTTAGTGCCTTAATAACGGCAAAGGAAATAAATGGTAGATAGGTAAGTTTAATGTTTTCATTCTTTATGAATGAATCTTTATTCTGATTTATAAAATTGTAAATCTTAGACATATCAACTTCGGTGATAGCCGTAACATGTACCGATGTATCCCTGCTATTAACCATGTGTTTTAATATTTTTTGTCTTGTATTATCCATAGGAATAATTTCAATACCGGAACTATCCCCTGTTCTTGCAAATTCATGACTCTGTACTTCAGATAGAGATGCAATTTTCTTTTGTTCAGCTTTACCCGATTTTTTATCTGCAACGTATTCAAGAATATCTTTTTTAGACAGCCTGCCGTTTAATCCAGTACCGGGTATTTGTGCAAGCTCAGAAAAATCAATGCCTTCTTTTTTTGCAATATTCAATACAAGCGGGGAATAAAATCTGTCATCAGCAGCTGGTTGAGAAATTTTGTTTCCCAGAACAGAAACTTCACTGCTCTGGCTTGCGGCTGCTTCTTCTTTTGGAGTCACTACTTTTACATTTTCAGTTACAGGCTGTTTTCTTAAACCTGTGCTTGTCATAATTTTAGCAACAATAAATCCTACCGGAACTGTCTGCTGTTCATTGCAAAGGATTTCAGTTAATACTCCATCAACTGAAGACGGGACCTCAGTATCAACTTTATCGGTACTTATTTCAAATAAAATTTCGTCTGTTTTAACCGTATCGCCTACTTTCTTGAGCCACTTGATTATTGTACCCTCAACAATGGATTCCCCCATCTTAGGCATTTGCACTTCAACAATATCACCGCCAACCTGTGTTGTGGACGGCACAGGCGCTTCAGCAGGTTCTTCCTTAACCGCTTCACCATTTGTAGAAATTACCGCAACAACTGTATTTACCGGAACTGTTTCATTTTCAAAAACTTTTATATCAGAAAGGATCCCGCTTTCAGGCGATGGTATTTCAGTATCAACTTTATCGGTACTTATTTCATATATGATCTCATCTTTTTTAACCGAATCACCTTTATTCTTATGCCATTTTATAATGGTACCTTCTGTTATACTTTCTCCCATCTGAGGCATTATTACATTTATTTTCATTTCTACTCCTTCTCAGTATTTGAGCAATTCTTTAATCGAGTTATAAATTCTATTTCTATTAGGGAGAACAATATTTTCAAGATTCGGATGATAAGGAATTGGCGCATCCTGAGCTCCGATTCTTTTTACCGGGCCATCCAGATATTCAAAGCACTTTTCTGTAATACGTGCTGCAATTTCGGCACCGAAACCTGCCGTAACCGTATCTTCATGAATGATCATTGCCTTGCCCGTTTTCTTTACGGATGCAATAATTGTTTCTTCATCCAGCGGTGCTATTGTGCGTATGTCTATTAACTCAATAGAATAACCTTCATCAATTAATTTTTGAATTGCAAAATTTGATTCATGCACCATAGCCCCGTAGGTTATGATTGAAATGTCATTCCCTTCCTTAACTATTTTTGCTTTCCCGAAAGGTACTAAATAATCGGCATCCGGCTCAGGCGAAATTGCATAGCTTTGCCTGTATAAGCCTTTATGTTCAAGGAACAATACCGGATCATTTAAACGCAATGCAGTTTTAAGAAGCCCTTTTGCATCTGCCGCATTTGACGGGTATGCAATAAATATCCCGGGTATGTGGGAGAAGAACCCTTCAATATTTTGACTGTGGTAATGCCCTCCATGTATATAGCCTCCAACTGCAACTCTTATAACCAAAGGAGCTTCAAACAAATTATTGGAACGGTAACGATACATTGTGAGTTCATCTCGGATTTGCATGAATGCAGGCCAGATGTAATCACCGAATTGTATTTCTACACACGGTTTTAATCCCGCTAATGCTGCACCGATTCCTACGCCTGTAATGCTTGCTTCAGCAAGTGGAGAATTGAAAACCCGGTCAGAGCCAAACTTAGTTGATAATCCCTTTGTAGCCGTGAATACTCCTCCTTTACCATCAGCAACATCCTGCCCAAAGACTATAATCTTATCATTCCGGTCCATTTCCTCCCGTAAAGCATGGTTAACAGCATCAACCAAAACTATAGGTTTACCATCTACTTTGCCCGATTCATAAACCAATTTTTCCTTTTTGCCGCTTTCATCAAAAACATATAACAAAGCAGATTCAGGTGTTGGATCTGCCTGGGACATTGCCCATGCCGCAGCTTCATTTACGTGGTTATTTATTTCTTTTTTAAATTCTTCAAATGCAAGTTCAGTCAGTACACCTTTTTTAATAAGCAGTTTTGAAAATAATTCTATCGGATCTTTCTTTAAATCATTTTCAAGACTTTCCTGCGGCCTGTATTTTTTCTGATCGTCTGATGAAGAGTGTGAAAACAACCTTACTACATGAGCTTCAATTAGTGCGGGGCCTTTCCCCTGTCTTGCATATTTAAATGCACTCTGAGCAACCGCATTCATGTTAAGGAAGTCGGTGCCGTCAACATCAAGCCTTAATAAATTATTGTAGCCTCTCATCATTTCCACAATAGATGAATGCCTGCCTCCCGATTGCTGTGTAACCGGGACTGAAATTGCCCATTTATTATTTTGCACTACAAAAACCACAGGCAATTTTTCTCTGCTTGCCCAGTTTACAGCTTCATGAAATTCTCCCTGACTTGTTGTCCCTTCTCCGCTGCTTACATAAACTACAGCATTATTCCCCTTCTTTCTTTCGGCTAATGCTGCACCAACTGCCTGAAGGAACTGTGTCCCTGTTGGACTCGATTGTGTAGGTACATTAAATTCTTTAGATGCCCAGTGACACGGCATCTGTCTTCCGCCTGTCATTGGATCATCTGCCTTGGCAAGCATATGAAGAAAAATATCTTCCGGTTTAATACCGAGCGCTGCCATAAAAGATAGATCTCTGTAATATGGGAAAGCCCAATCTACTCCCTTTTTCATAGCAAGCCCGAACGCAACTTGAGTTGCTTCATGCCCTGCACCTGCAATGTGGAAAAACGATTTCCCCTGTTTTAAAAGATTCATAATTTTATGGTCAATCTGACGCGAAGTAAACATTATTCTTAAGGCATTCATCAGCTCTTTTTTAGTGAGGCCGCCGAAAGAATCAATTTTGCCGGTTGGCTGATTTTCATTAGAGGATGCTAAAGTCTTTTCATCTATTACTGTTTTTTCCATCACTTTCCCATTATTTTTTAGTTTAATTCACTTACCTAAAAATTTCAGGAGTGAATAATTAGCATAAAAGTGTATTTATGAAGGATGGAGGTAAGGTGAAATGATAAAACTCAATCAAGAAGGCGCAAGAATTCCTCCGAATCCTTTCTGACTACACTATCATAACGAAAAAGTGAGCAGAAACGTTTCAAAAGCTTCTCTTTTACCTCAGGAATATCGAATTCTTTTTTAAATTCTCTTTGCAAAGAAGTGACATCCTTGTCCTTTATTCCGCATGGAATTATGCCGTTAAAAAAGCTAAGGTTGGTATTTACATTAAAAGCGAAGCCGTGCATTGCAATCCACCTGCTTACTTTAATTCCAATTGCGGCAATTTTACGGTCCTGAACCCAAACACCGGTATATTTTTCATTCCTTTCCGTATCAAGCCCGTACTCTTTGCAAACCTGCATAATGGTTTCTTCAAGGGAACGTAAATAAAGGTGAGTATCTTTTTTCCAGAGGGATAAATCAATAATCGGGTAACCAACAATCTGGCCGGGGCCGTGATAGGTTATATCGCCGCCCCGGTCAATTTCAAAAATAGAAAAATTATTTTCTTTTAAATATTCTTCATTGCCTACAAGATGTTCTTTTTTTGCAACCTTGCCCAATGTATAGGTATTGGGATGCTCCAGTAAAAGGAGTACATCCTCAATCTCGTTTTTATGGCGCTTATCAAAAATTATTTTTTGAAGCTTCCATGCCTTTTCATATTCTATGAAACCGAGATCGGCATAGTATAATATTTTAGATATGGATTGATTCTCCATAAGCATTAGCCGCCGCTTCCATAATGGCTTCCGATAATGTCGGATGCGCATGAATAGTATTTACAATTGAATGGAAATCCGCTTCAAGAGATTTGGCAATTCCAATTTCTCCAATCAGTTCGGTTGCTTCCGGGCCTATTATATGAGCGCCCAATATCTCGCCATACTTCGCATCGAAAATAATTTTCACAAAACCATCTCTTTCACCTGATGCAAATGCTTTACCGCTTGCCACAAAAGGAAACTTGCCTATTTTAAGTTCATATCCCATTTCTTTTGCTTTAGCTTCGGTTAAACCGATGCTTGCAACTTGAGGCTGGCAGTATGTACATCCCGGAATTGAATTGTAATCAATTGGATGGACTTCCATCCCTTTTATTCCTTCAATACACCGTGTTGCTTCGGCAGAAGCAACATGGGCAAGCCATGGCGCACCTATTACATCGCCGACTGCATAAATATTTTCTACATTTGTACGGTACGTTGATTTATCAACTTTAATATGATTTCTTTCAAGTTCCACACCAAGTATATCAAGTCCGTAGCCTTCTATATTTCCTGTAACGCCTACTGCACTTAATACCTTTTCTGCCTTAAGCTCTATTACCTTTCCGTTCTTTTCAACTTTAACTTCCACACCATCATCTTTAATTACTGCCTGTAATACTTTTGTTGAAGTGTAAAGATCAATTCCCCTTTTCTTGAAAGTTTTTTCAAGAGTCTCCGATACTTCTTTATCCTCAATTGGAAGAATATTATCGAGCATCTCAATTATTGTAACCTTAGTACCGAGAGTACTATAAAAATAAGCGAACTCAACGCCAATAGCTCCGGCTCCGATTACAATTAAATCTTTAGGCTGTTTTTCAAGATTCATTGCTTCGGTACTTGTTATGATACTTTTCCTGTCAACCGGAATTGAGGGGAATATTTTTGGATGAGCACCGGTTGCAATTATAATCTTATCAGCTGTAATTGAATCAATCTGTGTGCCGCTGTTATCAAAAACATCAATCTGATTTTTAGATACGAATTTGCCAAGTCCGCGAATCCTGTCAATCTTATTTTTCTTAATTAACATTTCAATGTTTTTTGTTATCCTGTCTGAAATATCACGGCTGCGTTTAATCACTTTACTAAAATCGATACTTACATTTTCTACGGTAATTCCAAAGTCTTTAGAATGATTTTTAACTGCATCATACATTTCTGCATTTTTAATAAGGGATTTAGTTGGGATACATCCCCAGTTAAGGCAAATCCCGCCAAGATTATCTTTATCAATTACAACTGTCTTAAAACCAAGCTGTCCCGCTCTTATTGCGGCTACATAACCCCCCGGTCCGCCTCCAAGAACTGCAATATCGTAATGTTTGCTCATACTTATATCCATGTTTTTATGTGACACAAATATAAACCTTGCGTAATGTTAAAACAAGTTTTGGCGAAAACGACAAAAGGAAGAAAGAGTTTCGGACAAAAAGGAAAGAAAAAACTCTGAAAAAAAACGAAGGAAAGACTCTGGAAAAAACAAAGAAAAGACTCTGTATGGGTCGCATATTATGCGACCCATACGGTACGCGGCCAGTACAACTTGCGTTCCCAACTAAACCTAGATGTATTATGCAAGAACAATCAATAGAACGCCGGCAAACATTACAGATGCCCCTAGAAGCCTTTGTTTAAGGTTTTCTTCCTTTAGAACAAGAGCGCCTAAAAAGACAGAAAAAAGTCCCGCCAGCCGTTTCATTGCAACCACATAAGCAACAAGGGTTAATGCCAAAGCGCTGTAATGGAAAAAATATGAAGCTGAAGTAAAACCGCTTATTAACAATAAATTTTTCCGTGATTCCTTTATTTCGCTAAAGTTAAATTTTTTCTGCACAATTAAGGTTATTGTAATAGCGGTTAATACCAAAATATTTGTAAATGTAACATGCTGCAGAACAGATGAGTTGGCAACGGAAATTTTATCAAATGCGCCTGATATAGCCCAAAGAACTGCTACAATAAACATGTACCGGGTACCTTTATTTTTTACGATTGCTTTAAAGGGCTCCAGCATATCCATCTTTTTTAAATTGAAATTCAGAAGATAAGAGCCAATAACAACCAGAAGGATCCCTAATAATCCGGTCGTATTAGGAAATTCACCATTTATTAATGGGCCGAAAACAAGAAGAAATAAAGGAGTAAAACTTAGAATGGGCACTACCATTGATAGATCGCCGTGGGAAATAGATTTCATAAATAGAATTGAAGCAATAATCTGAATTACTCCTGCACAGGAGAAGCCATACCAAAACATTAGGTTTGATTTTATTTGTGTACCGGCAATAATCATTACTATCGGGAAAATTAATGAAGGGAGGATATTATTTGCCCATGCCATTACAAGAGGATCAAGCTGTTTGGAAGTTTTCTTGACTATCAATCCTCTTATGCTTTCGGAAATAGGGTTGAGCAATGCAAAAATAATCCACATAAATTATCCTTTCATTTTTTTAATTACCTGCCGGTTCAACATTATCAAGGAGCATGAATTCCCTCTTTTTTGCGGTAATGTTCTTATCAAAGTTCTTGCCTGTAAATACGCAGTGCTTTTTGATGGGACAGATTGCGCAGGAAGGTTTTGCCGGTTTACAGATTTCCCTGCCGAGTTTTATTAAATTCGTATGAAATTGATGTGCAATTTTTTCCGGGAAATTTTCATTAAGCTGATAAAATGTTTTATCCGGTGTGGTTGCCTCAACAATTCCAAGCCTGTTGACAATCCTGTGCACATGGGTATCCACGGGACAAACATTTCTGTCCAATGCAAAGAGCAGTACACAACTTGCAGTTTTAACTCCTACTCCCTTAAACCTTGTAAGATTGGAAATAGCATCCTGTTCATTCATATCTCTTACATAATCAAGAGATATTTTTTTCTGCTCTCTAATGTTTGTTTTAATAAAATTTTTTATTGCCGCAGCTTTCTGTTTGGCTAAACCTGCTACAGAGATTATTTTTTCAAGTTTTTGCTGTTTAATATCAACAATATCTTCCCACCCGTTTATATTAGCTTTCAGGTTATTATAAGCGCGGAAAGAATTTGCATCGTTCGTATTTTGAGAAAGAATTGTGGCAATGAGCATATCTACCGGGCCGGGCAAATTCTTTTGTCTGAATGGCTCGCCGTAACGCTCCAGCAGCAAATTGTTTATTTTAATAATTTTTTCTTGCTTATTTTTCATGTATAAAAAAGCCTAAATAGGTAATTTGATAAAATCTATTCTATACTTTGCAAAGATAAATAAAATTAGGTTATAATTTTGAGCTTAAGCCGGAATAGACGGCAGGCTTCATTCTTCCCCGCCAAAAATGACAGAGTTACTTTGAAAGATTTTTATGCTTATAAGGACACCGAGTGTCCGTCAACTGACGGATATACCGAGGTGTCCGTGCTGTATAATCATATGCAAGCATCATGAGGTTTTAGCCCCCAGGAAATGCTATCTTGTAAGTCAACACTGCACAAATTTATTTTACTTAAGGTGAGTTATTTAGTAATTTTATTGCAATGAAATTATAAAGGAGCATAAATGACAGCGTTAATGGTAAGTATCTCGGGAATAAGGGGTGTAGTCGGCGACGGGTTAGACCCGCAGACAATTATTAAATATACTTCAGCCTATGCGGAATTCTGCGGTAAAGGAAAAATTGTTTTAGGCAGAGATGCAAGAATTACAGGCGCAATGGTTAGGAATCTTGTTGTAGGCACTTTACTTGCTAAGGGAAATGATGTTGTTGATATTGCAATATGCCCTACTCCCACTGTTTTGCTGAATG
>TBL_comb47_HYPODRAFT_10001334_pt1 | contig 32065 bp, 37 predicted proteins | sample TroBogypolimnion_40_FD_10682 | JGI IMG/M metagenome (IMG submission 10682) | reverse complement strand
ATCAATAGTTGATGTTGAAAATTGTTTGGCTCTTTGTCGAATGTGTCATCGTTACATAACAGATAATCCTGCATGGGCTTTAGAACATGGTTATGTTGTTCATGCATGGGCTGGCGATGCAGAGATGCTGGCCGCCAAAAGAGCGAGAGAAGTTTGGCGATTTGGAGTCATGACTTTATCTGATTATGGCGAAGGACTTTAGTTTGTTCTCAGGGGAGCAACTTAAATCATTGCAATTAGAAAAAGATTTTCAAGATCAAGTTTGTCACTACGCTCGCTTGAATGGCTGGACAATTTATTCAGTACCAGATTCTCGCAGAGCATCATTGGCTGGTTATCCCGATTTGACTATGTGGCATGTAAAGAAAAGAAAATTGATCTTTGTTGAATTGAAAAGAGAAAAAGGCAAAACGTCTCCAGCACAAAATGAAATCATTCATCAGTTGAGAAGCATCGGATCAGAGGTTTATGTGTGGCGACCTTCTGATTGGCTGGAAATCGAGAAAATCATTGGACGATAGAGATTTGAGATCCTAAACACCAAGGGATTAGTGGTGTTTGACAAATGCTTGCATTGGCTGACGAAACGCCATTAAGATAGAAGTATTGAAGCGAAGCAAAGTAACTTCAAGAAGGAGCAGGAAAGATGAAGGCATCAAGCAAGCAGATTGAATTAGTTGAGATGTTCGGATCTGAAATTGAAGATGGCGGCAAGTGGGCATTGATTTGCTCATTGCATTCAGAGATGATTCAAGGAACATCAAAGCGCAACATCTTGAGTTTCAAGGCGCACTCAGATCAATGGTGCATGGGATGTCAGGATGATGATCATTTTGATTACACATGCGGATACATAATGCCCGACTATTACTTCGAGGCAGACGGCAAGTTGTCGCTTGACATTGCGCCTCGTCACATCGGTTGCCAGATCGGTTCAAAGGCAGGTGCATGATGAATGTCGAGTTTTGCGAAAAGATGATCGTTCAAGTTCTTGATCAACGGAAGAAGGATTCAAGAGGCAATTTGTATCCAGTCTCAATGACTTGCTCAGATTTAAAAAAAGCAATCGGCAGTCGAGTCCCGATTGCAATCATTCGAGATGCGGTCAACAATCTGGTCACGAAGAAGATAATCAAATCAAATGGCAAAATGATTTACTTGACTAAAAACAAAAAGCCAGCAAACACATACGTCTTAGTGAAATGGAGCATCTAATGAAGCGTCATTATCAAACTATGAGAGACATTCGTTTTCATAATGAAGAAGCAGGCGGAACTTTCTTTGGTCAATTTGAGCGCAGATTTTTTAACTCAAGAACTTTGCGATCAGTATTTGGCAAGCATGGATCCATCTTTATTTCTTCAGAACAATTTGATCCGATTCTTGCGCCAGAGATACCTCGAAAATACACAGTTCGATTTATTGATCAAGAAGGCATGATTCAATCGCTTAGCGAGTTTCAACAATTTGAAACTGCTTCGGCCGCCAAGCGTTATGCGAAGCAGATTGCAGAGTTGGAATCATGACAACGCTGTGGGATTTTATTGAAGCAGATGTTGACAAGAATGCATCTCTTAAAGAAAAGTTTGAGGCTTTTCATCGAGCAAATCCAAAAGTGTATGAAGAACTCAAAAGGCTTGCCATGATCCTCGTTGCGAGAGGTCATAAGAAAATCGGAATTGCAATGTTGTATGAGCAAATGAGATGGCAATGGTTTGAGCAAACGACTGATGTTTCGGGTTTTAAGTTGAGCAATAATCATCGGGCATACTACGCTCGATTATTAATGCAACAAGAACCTGTACTTGCAGGAGTTTTTACGATTAAGAGCATCAATCAAGACAGCGCAACCGAGACTCGCATTCAAAGACTCTCGCAAGCGGAAGCCTCAAGCATCGGAGATCGTTGAAGAAACCGCTTATCATTCTGACCGTTGCATTGACCATTGCTATGACAATGCCAGCGCAAGCAAATACAAAAAATGTTGCACGAATTAATAAAGTCCCGCAAAGCAAATCAATTAGGTATGTGCCGCCAGAACCGATTATTGCGCCAGCAGTAATGGAACAATGGGCAAAAGTCGCTCAATGCGAAACTGGAAGCAACTGGCATACAAGAGGATCAATTTATTCAGGAGGATTAGGGATCCTTGAAATAAATTGGATGGCTTATGGTGGTTGGATCTTCGGCGCAGAGTATTCAGCAACGCCAGCAGAACAGGTTTTCATAGCAATTAAGATTCAACGATTGAATGGTTTAGGAAATTATGTGCCCGATCAAAATGATTGCGGACATGGATGGTAGGGAGATACCAAATGAATGAGTTTGAAAACGTATTAGAAGAAATGAAAATCTTGCATGATCGAAAACGATCTGACTATGGACGCAAAGAAGATGCATTTGCAAATGTTCGAGCATCAGAAGATTTCGGCGTTGAAGGATGGATCGGCGCATTAATTCGAGCAAACGACAAAATGCGGCGATTGCAATCGGCGGCAAGAGGATCCACTCTAATTAACGAGGGTGTTGAAGATTCATTAATTGACATGGCTGTGTATTCAGCGATTGCGCTTGCGCTCTTTCGAGATGCAAAAAGAATGAATCAAATTGTAGAAGCATCTTTAAATGAAACGAATCAAGGGAGATAGTTATGTTGTGTGACGTAATAGCAAATGTAGATGAATTGACTCATGATGAATGGCTTGATTTGAGATCAACTGGCATTGGCGGAAGCGATGCTGGCGCAATTTTCGGATCATCAGCATACGCATCGCAGTTTTCATTGTGGGCTGAGAAATCAGGGCGAGTAGAGCGAATTAATGAAACGAATGAAGCAATGGAATGGGGCAATCTGCTTGAGCGAGTCGTCGCTGAAAAGTTTGCTAAAGAATACGATGTCGCTGTTGTTGAATGGCCAGTAATGCTTAGAAGCAAAGCGCATTCATTCATGCTGGCAAATCTTGATTTCTTGATTGTCAAATCTTCATTTGAATACCCAAAAGGTCGAGTCACTAAAGATCTGACCTTTGATCCAAGCAAAGTCGAAATTGATTCAATTCTTGAAATTAAGACGACTGGCATTGTTGGTCGAGGGAATGCAAGGGGCTGGGAAGATAATTTCATACCAAGAAATTATGAACTGCAAGGTCTTCACTATTCATGCGTCACCGGCATTGAAAATGTGACTTTTGCCGCCTTAGTTGCTGGCGAAGGATTGATCGTCAGAGATCGAGAGTATTCAGCAGAAGAACGATTTGATTGCATAAAGCGAGAGACGTTGTTTTGGGATCTCGTAAAGACCGGCATCGAGCCCGATCCTGACGGACATACAAGCACTCTTGAGACGATTGGCAAAATGTATCCCGAGAGCAAAGAAGGTGTCATCGTTCAGGCAGATGATTTCATTCTTGAGACATACACGATCTACACCAAAGTCAAAGATGAGGTCGCTCAAGGTGAGGCTCGACTTAAAGAATTGCGAGCCCGGCTTGAAATTGCTATCGGCGAAGGAGACACTATGGAGTATCAAGGGAATGCATTATTTACCTACAAGTCAACAAAAGATTCAGAATCATTTGATCAAAAAGCATTTAAACTTGAGCATCCAGAAATCTTTGCTAAGTTTATGAAACCAAAGAAAGGCCATCGAGTCTTTAGGATGAAGGGTGAATGATGAAGTATTTACTTGAAGCATTGACTGTTGTTTGGATGATTGCTTTGTTGTATGCAATGGCGACTCTCTGATGCATGCCTTGATGTGGTTCGGCGTTATCCTGATGGATGCTTCTGCACTCGCATCATTGATCATGGTAATTTCACTATTTTTTAAAAAATGACATGCGTTGTTGGGCTTGTGACTCAAAGCGGCGCATACATGGGTTGTGATTCAATTTCTGTTGATGATGAAAATCTGTATACGATCAGCAATACGCCGAAAATTAAGAACATTGGCGGTCTGTTAGTTGGCTTTGCTGGATCATGGAAGGCAGGATCTCAAGCATTTGATCAATTTGAAAGAATGCAAAATCCAAAAATTGAATTATTTATTAAGCAATTCAAAACAACCGAAACAGAATGGTCGCTTCTTGTTATTGAAAAAGGCAAACTGTTTGAAATCCAAGATGATTTATCGGTCATCGAATCAAGAGGCGATGCAGACGGCGCATACAACGCAATAGGATCCGGCGCATCAGTCGCATTTGGCTCCTTGTATGCTGACCACATTGACAAAGCAAGCGTTCTAACTGCGCTTAAAGCATCAGAAGCGCATTGCACCCTTGTTCGCAGACCATTTTCTGTGCTAGAAGTAAAGATGTAAGAATGAAAGGGGAGGCATGAAGCCAGTTAGAGTTCCGTTAAATAATCTTGCTCATTTAGCAGGCAATCCTCGAATGGGAGATGTTGATGCGATTGCAGAATCCTATTCTCGCTTTGGGCAAGTCAAACCAATCGTTGCTCGAAGAACAGGCGATGAGGTTGGAATCGTCATTGATGGTAATCATCAACTTGATGCCGCCAAACAACTTGGTTGGGATTCATTAGAAGTTATCTTTGTTGACATGGATGAAGCGACTGCAAAAGCGTATTCTTTAGCGGCCAATCGAACTTCGCAATTAGGAACATACGATCCTGAATTATTGCTTGCAATGATTAGCGACATTGATTTGGCTGGCACAGGATACATCGAGCAAGACGTGACTGATCTTTTGCATCAATTAACTCCACCCGATCTTGATGCATTAGCGAATGAAATAGGCAACACTCAAGATGTCCCTGATGAATACTCGCTTCTTCTTAAAGTAACTCGAGCAACATTGAATCGTTGGAAATCAGCATTCATTGATCCAAGCCTCAGCGATGATGAAAAATTGAATCGATTGCTCGATCAGGTCACATGAGTTCTTCCTCAGCCCGGCAAGCAATTCTTCTTGCAGATACAACGCTGACAATACCTAAACGATTCAATGCGCTTCTCTCATTTCATACGGTGTCAGAGCCAGAAGAAGTAATTGCATTATCAAAACTCGGGTATCGATTTGTTGCAGATTCCGGGGCATACTCTGTCGCAAGCATTGGCGCAGTTATTGACATTGATGAATACGCAGAGTGGTGTCATGTTGTTAAAAATCATGTTTGCTGGATGGCATCGCTTGATGTTATTGGCGATGCAGATGGTTCATTTGAAAACTTTAAATACTTGCGCAACAAAGGTCTTGACATAATTCCAACAATTCATTATCCAGCCTCGCCGACATTAATTAGCAAATACATTGCATTTGATTCAAGTATTGATTTCTTTGGACTTGGCGGATCCGTTGGAGTTCGAGACGCAAAGAATCTACTTCGATGGTTTGTCGAAGTATTCCGATACGTCAGAGATCATCATCCTCAAGTTAGATTTCATGGTTGGGGATGCTCTGGCACTCGGCTTGTATCTCAAGTTCCTTTCTATTCTGTTGATTCATCAGCATTTAAAAGCGGTCAACGGTGGGGCAGTTTTGTTCTTCACGATGATCGTTCTCTTAAACGATGGCAGTATCAAGCAAATGGAAAAGATGCTTATTTGCTCAAAGATGAACTAAAGAGACTCTATGATCTCAACCCATCTCAGATTTCGACTTCAACACCTGAAAATTGGGGGCTCGTTATTTATTTCGCCGCCAGAAGTTCTGTCAATCTGCAAAAGTTTTTGCGCAAACGCTTTGGTGAAATTAGCGCACCTTCATTTGGATCCGATGGGCAAAATGGCATCAATGTTCATAACGTTCTGACACCTCAAGATCTTCGACTTATTGCGCCGCTATTGAAGGAGATGACATGAAAGATAAAGCAGTTGCGATTGCATCAGGGGGAATGGATTCAACGGTTCTTCTGTATGATTTAAATGAGAGAGGATTTGAGACTCTTGTTTTGTCATTTGATTACGGACAACGGCATAAAAAAGAACTTGATTTTATTGCAATAACTTGCAAGAAATTAGGATTTGAACATCGAATCATTGATCTGACTGGCATTACGGAATTGATTACTTCTTCAGCATTGACTTTTGGCAAAGAAGTTCCTGATGGTCACTTTGCAGATTTAACGATGCGACAAACAGTAGTGCCGAACCGCAATGCAATAATGCTGTCAATCGCCGCAGGAGCCGCAATGAACATTGGATCGCATTTTGTTGCAACAGCCGTTCATGGTGGCGATCATTTTATTTACCCAGATTGCAGACCTGCTTTTGTTGATGCGCTTAGTATGGCGATGTCTTTGGCCGCCGATGATCTCTTTACTGAAGGCGCATTTGAAGGAATCTATTCCCCATTCATAACGACTGACAAGGCTTACATTGCCGCATTAGGTCATGCAATGCATGTTGATTGGAATGATACTTGGAGTTGCTATAAAGGTGGCGAGATTCATTGTGGCAGATGTGGCACTTGTGTTGAGCGCAGAGAAGCCTTTATGCTGTCAGGTGTAGAGGATCCAACTCTTTACGAAGATTACGATTTCGCATGGGAAGCGATTGAAAAACATAAAAGGGGAGAACAATGAGAATGTCCTTAACTAAAGAAGTCGAGTTTGATACAGGGCATCGCGTCCCAGATCATGCCAGTAAATGCTTCAATCCGCATGGGCATCGCTATCGTGTCCGAGCAACATGCGCTGGTGAATTAATTAATGAAGATGGAGCCGCCGACAATGGCATGCTTGTTGATTTTTCAGACCTAAAGGCTTGGATGACTGAATACGTTCACGATGTTTATGATCACGCTTTTGTCGTTTATGAAAATGATGACATTATGCGCTCATCATTGGAGCATGGATCGCCGGATTGGAAGATCGTCATCGTTCCTTTCATCCCGACTGCTGAAAACATGGCTCAAGACATCTTTGATCGGCTTGCTCCTATCATTGAAAGTCATTGGAGAAATAACATCAGGCTTGTCAAAATTGAAGTCTGGGAAACTCCGACATCGAAAGCGATTGTCGAATGAGTTACGAAGTCGCAATTTCAGCCCATCTTGCTTCAAGTTTGAGAGTCTCAGAGATCTTTGGACCGACACTTCAAGGCGAGGGCGCATCTGTCGGTAAACAATGTTGGTTTATTCGACTAAGTGGATGCAATCTCGAATGCTCATGGTGTGACACTCCCTACACATGGGACTGGTCGGGCAAAAATGGGAAAAAGTTTGACAAGAAACAAGAAGAAAAAGTCATGCAGATCGCCAATGTGGTTGACGAAGTCCGCTTTGCCAATCATGTTGTCATAACCGGTGGCGAGCCATTAGTTCAAAGCAGAGCATTGATTCGATTACTCAACGCACTCGAACTTGTCGGGATCAGCGCAGAAGTTGAGACTAATGGGACTCGCCCCTACCCTATTGGTGCGCCACTTGGAACACGCTGGAACATTTCTCCAAAGTTATTAAGTTCTGGCAATGGCAATGGGATCCGCCCAAAGGCTCTCGCTTCATACCCGCTCAATTCAATTTTCAAGTTTGTCATAACAGATCCAAGCGACATTGATGAGATCCTTGATTTGAAATTGCCTCGCAAGCAGACGTATTTGATGCCAGAGGGTCGAACGCTTGAAGAAATTAATGACAAAGCGAAATGGGTTGCAGAATTAGCAATTCAGAATGGCATGAACTTCTCGTATCGTCTTCACATTCTTTTGTGGGGATCCGAAAGAGGTCACTAATCATGAAACGCCCTGAAATGCCGTTATACGCCGATTTCGAGCAGTTAAAGCAGTTATCAAGGGAATTAGCCGGCAGATGGGATACTCAGCCAATTTCCGGCGTTTGGGGTGTTCCAAGAGGCGGCACTTATGTTGCGATCATGGTCGCTCAGATCCTCGGAGTCCCATTGCTCGATGAATACAACGGCGGTTGCTTAGTTGTTGATGATCTTGTTGACTCTGGCAGGACAGCATCTGAATACCATCAGTTTGATGCTTTGTTTCGTAAATCGCATTCGCCATCGCATCTTGCTCCTCATGCCAAAGTCATTGATAACTGGATCGTATTCCCTTGGGAAGCAAATGAAAGCGGTCCCGAAGAAGCAGTTGTCAGGATTCTTGAATACATCGGTGAAGATCCAAAGCGAGAAGGCTTGATCGAAACTCCCAAGCGAGTAATCAAAGCATTTAAAGAACTTACTGATGGGTATGAGAAAATAGATACCGAGATTTTGACGACCACTTTTGATGAAGCCTGCGATGAGATGGTTGTTGTCTCTGGCATCGAGTTCAGTTCAATGTGCGAACATCACATGCTTCCATTTACTGGGCATGCAACAGTTGGTTACATACCAAATGGATCCATTGTCGGGCTATCAAAATTGGCTCGATTAGTTGAAATGTATGCTCGCCGCCTTCAAGTTCAAGAACGCATGACTGAACAAATCGCCCATTCAATTCAAGACATCCTCAAACCATTGGGTTGTGGGGTGGTTATTACCTCTCATCATTCTTGTATGGGCATGAGAGGGATTAGAAAAGCAAACGCAAAGATGACGACCTCATCGCTTCTTGGTGCAATGCGAGATGAGCCAGAAACTAGAGCCGAGTTCCTAAGCCATCACAAAGACTAATTGCATGTCAGAAGATGAAGAATGGATCAGCGACCCGATGACGGCAGACGAGTTCATTCAATTTCTAAAAGGCTTCAATGATGCAGATACAGTAGATACATGAGCAATAGAAATCCTGATCCAGAATTGATAGACAAAGAACGCCAAGTCCTTGAATTAAGGCGAATGGGCGTGACGTATGACGAGATTGCTAAAGCAACTGGTTATGCAAGTGCCCAGGGCGCATTGCTCGCATACAAAAGAGCATTGAAGCGAACTCTGAATGAAGCAGGAGCCCAAGAAGCAAGGGAAGAAGAACTAGATCGTCTTGATCGTTTACAGCGTGTCTATTGGGCAAAAGCAATTAATGGCGATGTCGTTGCATTAGATCGAGTATTGAAAATTATGGAGCATCGAGCGAAGTATCGTGGTTTGTATGCTCCTGCACGAATGCAGGTGGAGGCGACAGTTTATGATTCAGGAACCATTATTGGAGAACTCGAGCGAATCCGAGCCATCATACGAGCCAATCGTGGCGAGGCGATTGCTTTGGACCGAGGAATTAGCGAGACCGGAGCAATTACCGACTGAAGATGAAACATGGTCGGTATGGTTGTATCTTGCAGGTCGAGGCGCAGGCAAAACTAGAACTGCCGCCGAATGGATCGCTTGGAATGCTTCATGCTTCCCTGATACTCGCTGGGCAGTAGTCGCACCAACATTTGGCGATGCGAGAGATACTTGCGCAGAAGGTGAATCAGGTCTTGTCCCGATTCTTCGAGACTATAAAACGATGCGCAATTACAACAGATCAATGGGCGAAATCAAATTGACCAATGGATCCCTGATCAAACTATTCTCCGCAGATGAACCAGATCGCTTGCGAGGTCCTCAATTTCATGGCGCATGGTGTGACGAATTGGCGGCTTGGCGATACCCCGAAACCTATGAGCAATTACAGTTCACGCTTCGATTGGGCGATCAACCTCAAATTATTATTACAACGACTCCTCAGCCCAAAAAGTTGATCAAAGAATTAGTCGCTAAAGATGATGGATCCGTCAAATTAATTCGAGGCAATACATTTGATAATGCAAAGAATCTTGCGCCATCTGCCCTTCAACAACTGCGCAATCGCTATGAGGGGACTCGCCTAGGTCGCCAAGAATTGTATGCAGAGGTTCTTGAAGACACCCCCGGCGCATTATGGACTTTGCAAATGATTGAAGATTGCCGAGTTAAAGATGTTCCCGACATGGCAAGAGTTGTTGTAGCGATTGACCCTGCCGCCACAAGCAATGAAAACTCAGACGAGACAGGCATAGTTGTTGTTGGAAAAGGAATTGACGGCAGAGGTTATGTTCTTGCAGATCGTTCATGCAGAAGTTCTCCAAAAGCATGGGCGCAGAGAGCGATTGATGCTTACGATGAGTTTCAAGCAAGCCGAATTGTTGGAGAATCAAACATGGGCGGTGACATGATTGAGACGATCATTCATCAGTTGCGACCAAACATTCCATACCGAGGAGTAGTTGCGAAGCGAGGAAAAGTTCTTCGAGCAGAACCCGTCAGCGCATTGTATGAGCAAGGCAGAGTTTCTCATCATGGAGTATTTCCTGAATTAGAAGAACAGATGACATCATGGGTTTCGGATCAAGCAGACTTTTCGCCAGACCGCATTGATGCATTAGTTCATGGCTTGACTCAATTAGGAATTGGCGCAGGAGGATTTTCTGATGCCTTCTTTGCAAGTGTCGCTCCACCATGTCCTCATTGTGATCTGCCAAATGATGTTAAGAACACACATTGCTCAAGTTGTGGCAAAGCACTACAATGACCGATAACTAACCGAGGAGACCTGTGGCGTTATTCAGCCGGAAGAAAAACGATGACGCTCTTGTTTCTCGCATCGTAGAAGAATTACAAAAAGCATCGAACAACATGCAGGGCACTCCATACTCGGGTGCTGGTTATGCAACGACAACTGCCGCTAATCCCTCAACTATGTCATGGCCATCAGCAGGATCAGGTGGACAAGGTCTGCTTCAAACTCCGGGTCGTCAAGCAAGCCCTCTGCCTCGACCTGCAATGGATTTCGGATCTCAACTTGGTCCTGCGGCTCCTTTTCTGCCTGCGCCTCTTGATCCAGTCTTTGAAGATTCCGGCAGAGCATTACCTCGACTATGGGAATACCCTGTCGCTTGGAACCTTGATCTAAATCAGCGAACTGCTCCTTGGAATGTTCTTCGATCAATGGCAGATCAAATTGACATTATTCATCGATGCATTGAAATCAAAATCTCAGAAATAACAAAACTTGAATGGTCATTCTCAGTTGAAGATTCAACTATTGGCGAGATCATGGCAGAGCAAAATTGCTCGCATGCAAAAGCCGCCAAAATTGCGAGAGATCGTTATGACGAAGACATTGCAACATTGCGCCAGTTCTGGGAAAACCCATACCCTCAATTAGGAAGATCATTTACTGAATGGATGACTGAGTTCCTTTGGCAACACTTTGTCTTTGATGGCACTCCTATCTATCCTCGATACAACTTGGGCAAGAATGTCATTGGCTTTGAAATTATTGATGCGCCAACAATCAAAGTTCTTCTTGACAATCGAGGTGCGGTTCCTGCTCCTCCTGCGCCAGCCTTTCAACAAGTTCTTTGGGGATTCCCACGAGGCGAATACCAAGCGACTCCCGACAATGATGGCGAGTTCTTCAATGCTCCCGGCAAATACAACGAATACATGCGAGATCAACTTGCTTACTTTGTTCGCAATCGCCGAACATGGTCGCCGTATGGATACTCATGCGTTGAAGAAGCAATCCCATCTGCAACTCTTTATCTCGAACGTCAGCAATGGATGAAGGCTGAATACCAAGAAGGCGTTGCTCCTATTGCATTCTTTGAGACTGACTCTGATGAAATGGACATCACTCGCTTGGCGGCATTTGAGCGAGTATTCAATGATCGTCTTGCAGGATCCACAGCAGAGCGACACCGCATGAAAGTTTTGCCTAGAGGATTCAAACCAATCTTTGCTCCAACGATTGATGAGCGATACAAAAATGAATACGACAACTTCTTAATTTTGCGCATTGCAACAATCTTTGGCGTTGCGCCATCAACTCTTGGAATCGTTCCTCGATCAGGTCTTGGTGGATCTGGCGAACGAGCAGGCGAAGCGCAACAGGCTCTCACAACATCGCAGAAACCACTTGAATCATTTATTGTCGAAACAATCAATACATTGAGCCGCCGATTCCTCGGGACTGATAAAAACATAACTTTTGCATTCGATGATGATGATGACAATCCAACTACTATGCAAACGAAAGCATCTGCCTATCAAGTCTCGCTTGAATCTGGTCAGATGACTTTGAATGATGTTCGAGGAGAACTTGGTTATCCCTTGTATGACATGCCTGAATCAGATGAGCCGTTCATCCTTGCTGGCAATCAAGTTCAATTCTTAAATGGATTGCTCGCAATAGATCAATCAGGGGAAACAATCGGATCAGTAGAAGGAGTATCAAATGCAGTGGATAGTGGGACCAAACGTGGCTCCGAACAAATCGGGCAAAGTTCGCAAAGCAAGGAAAGCGAAAGCGCACAAGGCTCGCAAAGTATCGGTGAAAGCGGCTCGAAGGAAACTCAGTTAAAGAAATCTGTTGAAGCAGAAGAATTACGAGAGTTTGTTCGCTTTGTTAAATCAAGAAACAAAACTGGCAAATGGCGAGCATTTGATTTTGTAACGATTGAAGAAGAAGTCGCAGATCAGTTAAACAATGATGCTTACTTCTTGGTTAAGGGAACAGTCCCAATGCCAGACAATCTATTTGAATGGGCTCAGAGCATCACGAAAGAGCAGATAACAGATACCCCAAAAGGCAGTTCACTTACTAAGCGCAAAGCATCGGATCATTCCGGTTACGAAGAACGCATCGCCATTGAACGGCACTATGCGCCTTTGATTGAAAAGGCATTGAGAGATTCAATTTCAGGAGTTGAAGAAGCAATCGCCGAGGCTCTCAAAATGGAAAAGAAAATCTCAACAGCAGTAACAACAGAACTAAAGTTCAATCGAACACCTTTGCAGGAACCGCTTCGAGGTGTTTATCTTGATGGTGGCTATGTAGGAACTGCATACGCAGTCAAACAACTGCCCGGATTTGAACCCAAAGACAAGATTGGCCAATCAGCAATCAACTTTGACTGGGCTAATTGGAAGCCCGGCAATCCGATCGCATCGCAAATGGTCAGCGATGGCGCACTTGCTAAAACGCTTGATCGCATCGGCATAACTATTGACGGCATTGGCGAAACAACGATTGATCGAATTGGCAACATTATTGGTCAAGGAGTCGCTCAAGGTATTCCTGCAAAGCAAATTGCAAAAGACATTTATGCATCGACAGATCTCAGCCAAGCCAGAGCCGACATGATTGCATTGACGGAAACAGCCCGAGCATACAACGAAGGATCCATTGATCAGTATGCAAACTTTGGAGTGACTCAATTTGATTGGGTTGCGTATGATGATGCATGTCCTGAATGTCTTGCGCTTGAAGCATTGAATCCGCATGATCTTGCAGATGATGTTCCACCATTGCACCCAAATTGCAGATGCACAACAAATGCAGTAATCTCAACAAGTTAGACAGAGGAGTTATTTTCATGAGCGACATTACCTACGTTGGCTTCGGAGACTTAACGTACAAATCAACCGAAGACGGATCAATGTTCGTTTACGGCAAAGCAACTGGACCAGACCTAGATCTCGACCAGCAGATTTGCGATGCTGATTGGCTCAAGACAGCAATGCCACAATGGTTGGCAACTGGCGCAAATGTTCGAGAGATGCATGCATCAATCGCCGCCGGAGTCGGAATAGAACTCAACGCAGATGGTGAAGATTGGTATTTGAAATCAGAAGTCGTCGATTCTGGCACTCAAAAGAAAGTTGAAAAGGGTGTTCTCAAGGGATACTCAATCGGAATCAAAGGCGCAAGGATCGTCAAATCAGAAGATGCGCCTAATGGTCGCATTGTTGGCGGACAGATTGTTGAAGTTTCGCTCGTTGACCGACCAGCAAATCCGACAGCCACAGTTGGCATTGCAAAAGCAATAAATGGCGGAGAATTAGAAATCACCAAAACTCTTGACATGCAAGAAGTTATTCCAAATACTCAGATGACTCATGATGCTGGATCAATTCAGCAAGAAGTCATTTACAACGAAGAACATTCGATTGCTAATTCAGATGATCCTTCTGAATACCCTGCGGCTCGCCCATGCGCAGGATGCAACGGAACAGGTCGAACGATGCAGATGGGTGCAACATGCGAAGTTTGTGGCGGATCAGGTCAATCAACAGCAGAAGTAATTACACCGGGCAATGATTTTCCTAACATTATTGAAGATGACGATGACAAAGCAGTTGAAGCAGAAACAGAAAAAAAGGATTACTCCGACAAGCAACGGCAGAATCTTGCAGACAAAGGTCAAGCATTGCCAGATGGTTCATACCCAATTAAGACCGTTGGCGACTTAAAAAATGCAATCAAAGCATTTGGGCGCGCCAAAGACAAAGCCGCAACTAAGGCTCACATCAAAGCGAGAGCGGAAGCACTTGGCAAAGAAGATCTTCTGCCTGATAATTGGAAAGATGTTGAAGCAGATGTTGAAAAGATGGAGCATGATCCTGATGATCTTGCCGCCGTTCGCCAATCGCTCATCAATCTAATCAAAGCAGAACTTGATGAAATGGCATCAGGTGAAGAAAATGAAATCTGTGACATTTATGAACTAACTCGAGCATTGGATCTTTTCCTTTGCTGGTGGGAGAAGGAAGCAGAAGAAGAAGAAACAACTGAACCATTCTCAACAACAACCGAATCAGGAGATGATTACATGGCATACATTGGACTAGGAGTGAACGCTGACTTAATTAAGTCCGCATCATTGCCAGAAGCAACAGATGAAATCAAATCTGAACTTCGAACAGAGATCGTCAAGGCATTAGGTCTTGAAGAAACCATCACAACAAAGGCTGAACTCAGCGAAGCAAAAGAGGAAATCAATCTCCTAAAGGCGGCGTTGGATGAAGTGCGTGAGATGGCATCGCCCGGAGGACCAGTTCTTCGAGCAACACAGGCACAGGCAAGCAAATCTGCCGATGTCGAACGACTACAAGCAGAAGCAGGAAGATTTAGAAAACTTGCTCATGAGGTAGTTGACCCAACCATGAAATCCGCATACTTGAATAAGGCTGTCGAACTTGAAGCCGATTCAAAGCGAATCTCAAATAACTAACCCAATTTCTTAGGAGAAATTACAATGGCATTTACAGCCCCATCATTAGATCAGTTGTTTGGCGGACTTCCTGCTGAACAGCGCATTGATCGTTTCGAGGCATACAAATCAGCACTCAGCGTTTGCCAGACCAATTCAATTCGAGCCGCAAAGACTGGAACAGTTCAGTTTCGTGGCAACAAGTTGGAAAAGTCTGCTTCTGTTTCTGAGCGCATTGGTGAAATCCGTGACCTCGTAACAAAAGGAATGTCTGCTGAACAACTTGGTGACATCACATCTGCACTTGATCGTGTCAGCGATGTAACTAAGGCTGGATCAGAGTGGACACTTACTAACCCTCTTGACAACTCGACCTCTGGTGTTACTGGTCTTGTTCCTTACGACCTTGAACCAGCATTGGCACTTCTTGTTCCTCGCTCATTCATTCTTCGTAACTCAACAAGCCGCATCGGTGGAATTGGTCAGGCATACGAGTTCCGCCGCATCCTTGGTGTGACAAACTCGAACACAGGTGGCGTACCAAACATGAGTACGTTCTTCAACCCAACTGGCACAACTGCTCAGTTCGGACCTGTAACGCTTAACCGCCCAAGCAAGATCGAATACGCCGCAGACAAGATTGTTCTGTCTCACGTTAACCAAGGTGTTTCTGACCAGGTTGACTTGACAGCGCAATTTGCTGGTCAGGGTTACACCGATCTTCGTCAGTTGTCGCACACTTCAACTATCTGGGCTCACATGCTCGGAGAAGAACGCAACATGCTGAACGCAAACTCAGTTGTCACCAGCATTGCTGGTGTAACTGCAAGCGCAAGCGCAGTTTCACTTCCATCATCAAGTGGCATGCCATCTCAGTCAGGTGCAGATGTTTACGTTACATTCTCATCTTCTGCTGGTGAATCGCAGGCTATTTCTGCTGGAACGGTTTCAACATCATCAGGTGAGGGTGTTGCTTTGACAATTAACAGCATCCCAGTAGGAACTATTGCCGTAAACACTTACGTTGATGGAACTTCTATCTATAAGGGAACAACTGTTCTAAGCAATGGTGACTCTCCTTCTGTGTTTGCAGTTGTATCGGCTCTGCCATCAACATCTGCTGACAATGGATCAGGAAACCCACTTGGATACTCTGGCTTTGTTTCAACTCTTACTAACCCTGCGCTTGCAGGAGCGGTGACTCAGTTGAACGGACCATTGAACACAGCAGTACCGGGCAATGACTTCCAGACGATCTTCTATGATCTCTACTCCTCAGTTATTGCTGACCCAGACATGATTCTTACGACTGCATCAATTCGTAAGTCATTGGCGGCCAGCATTCAGCAGGAAGGAACTCCTACCGGATACCGCTTGAACTACCAGACAGGAAGCGATGGAATCACAATCGGTTCAGTCGTAACTGCGATTCAGAATGAATCAACAGGCAAGATGGTTGACGTTGTTGCTCACCCATACATGCCTGCTGGTGTTGCTTTGATTCACAGCAAGACACTTCCTTTCCCAGACTCAGGAGTTTCTGAGACTGTTCAGGTAGTTAACGTTCAGGACATGATCGTATTGGAATGGCCACAGATCCAACTCAGTTGGGACATCAGCACATACCAGTACGGAACACTCGCATTCCGCGCCCCTGCGTGGAGTGGTGCGATCACCAACATCGTTTCATAACGATTGGTACAACATCGCTAATCGAGTAATCGTTTAGCACTAGAGAATGCGGTGCAAGGGTTTGCCTCCCCTGACCCTTGCACCGTTTCTCTATTTAAGGGAGAATGGATCCATGAGACTCGTAGGTAGTGACAGAGGACTTCAACAAGTTGAGGTCGGGAATAAAGTAATCAATCGCTCGAAAGATGGCACATTCAATGTGTCGGGACCAGAAGCGACTCTTCTTAAAAAATCAGGAGACTTTGCTGTGGCTGGTATTACATTTCGAAATACAAATGGTTGGATCTGTAAAGCATGCAATTTCATCGGACTTTATCGAGACAAGTGTGGTAAATGTGGGGGGACTGAACTAATAGCAGAAGGATCATCTGATGAGTAACATGGCAACCGCTTCATGGATCCTCCAATCAGGTCGAATCGAGCCTTATGTCTCACTTGAAGAAGTTAAGTTTTCTGCAACAGCATCAGCAGTTGATTTTTCAAATCTTGTCGAGAATGGATCCGCCGCCGTTCAAGATCGCTCGCTTACTGAATTGATTGTTCGAGCATCTGCAATGGCAGACCTTCATTGCATGGGTCAATACGGATCCTTGAATGCAACTTACAATACTGAAAATGGTCGCTATCGCCCAAATCGCTTGGGACAAGTCATCATCAATCCGTATTTCACCCCAATTCTTGCTGTCACTAATTTCATGATTGGCTGGGGACCCGGACAAGGACTGTATGACGTGACCATCACACCTGATACTTGCTCAATCGAACGAGAGCAATTTATCGTGACGTATGCATCTTCAATCGGACTTTCTGTCGGACCAATAACAATCGCTGGCGGTAATTGGGCTCCTGATGCAGAATTATTTGCTGAATGGACATACATCAATGGTTGGGCAAACTCATTTACGACTGATGTCATGCCTGCTGGATCGACTGAAATCACTATCAATGATTCGACAGGAATCTTCCCGGGTATGAACATGACAATCTGGGATGGGATGCTTGATGAGTATGTTCAAGTCGATTCTTCTTTCGTATTTGGAAGCACGACTGTTCCTTTGGTCAACCCAACAAAGTTCAAGCATGGGCGAGGAGTTAATTTCTCAGCAATGCCAGCAACTATAAAACAAGCAGTAATTCACTTTGTAGTTGCTCTTGTTAAGCAACGAGGTCAAGGTGGCTTAATTATTAATGAACTTGGTGAACCATCAGCAGTAACTCCAAAGGCTCAATCTTCTGCCGAAGACATGATGGCCGCCTACGACCTTCTCGATCAATACCGCATCGTTTGGGCTCGTAGTTAATGTCGAGAGCAACTGTTCGAGAACAGATTTACAATTATCTTGTCGGGGCAGAGATCCCATTCCTTTCGACTGTCAAACCATTCCCTGCCAAGTTCACTCCTGAAATGGAGTTTTATGCTGGCGAGGATCCGGGGCATACATCTGGCGCAATCATTTATCTATACATCGAACGAGAAACCGAAAAGCGAATTGCACTTGGTGGACCGCATAATGGGCGCAAGGCAGTTGAATACCGCATGGTTCTTGATTGTTTCATGCGATCTTCAAGACGTAAGGCGGAAGATGCCGGCTTTGACAATGAGACATTTCTTGATGCTTTGGTCTTAGCGATTAGGGCAGATCGAACAGCAGGGACAGAAGGCAAACCATTTCCTATTTTTCAATGGGGTGAGGGAGTATTCCCCGGCGGAGATGACATTGATGTAACTTCGTACTATCCTCGTTTGCTAAATGGAGGAGCCAGCGTGACTCAAATCTACTCCTCTGTTAGAGTTTCAGTTGTAGAGATTTTGGATACTTAGGAGAACGATGTCGCTATTCAAATACATTGATTCAGTAAAGCGCACCTACCCTCACATCATTCATGATGCCGGAGTCCTCGTCGCTGAGGCTGGCAAGACTTACGAACTTGCTAATGATCCTGCTGATGGTCGATGGGAGATCCAAGTCGCTGAGAAAATAGCGAAGTCAGTATCAAAATCCCCTGAGACAGCCCCAGAAGCCGTTTCTGAGCCCGCAATCGCAGAAGCAGACCCATCAACCACTAAGGAATCAGAATGACCCAAAACGCTTACTTATCCGCCAATAGTTATTTCGGTCTTGCTCTCGAAGCGAATCTTGCCGCCGGCGTAACAACACCGACTCGAGGAACCACGACAACTGGCGGTGCTGGAAACTATGCGCCTCTTTACATTCCGGTTACAACACCTCAAATCACTCCAATGCAGACATTTCTTCGTGATGAAGCATTCCGAGGATCGCCAGCAATGGTCTATGACCAAGTTCAAAGCGTTCGTCATGATGAATACGATGCAAAGTTTTATCTTTATGCAGACACATTCCCTCAACTGCTGACATCAGTTCTTGGTGGCAATGACATCGTCACCGGAGCAGGACCCTACTCTCACAAGATTGGTCTTTACAATGATTCGACTTCTGGATCTCAGCCACTTTCATACACAATCGTTGATTTCGATGGCGCAAATTATTTCTACATGACAGGCGCACAAGCAGACAACCTTGCAATGACTTTTGGAGCCGAGGCCGCCGCAGATGCAACTATCAAGTTCTTTGCTAATCCTTACGTCTCAACAACCTCGACCTCATCGCTACCTTCTGTATTTCAAAGTTCATTCAATTACCTTGAAGAAACTGGTGAGCAGTTGATCCCTGCTTGGGATACAACAATCACTATTAATGGAACTACATACAATTACATTGCTTCAGGTGAATTGAAAATTGAGCGCAAAACTCAAAGCATTTTTACAATGGGCGGACAGGGACCATACACAAACTTTGCTGGACCAGTAGAAGTGACAGGAAAGTTTACAGCCGTTATCAGTAGCAATGCAGATACTTTCTCAACTCCTTCTGCATACTCAAGCGGAACAATTACGAGTTCTGCATTTGCATTGAATCGTTCACCTGAGCCAGTTGTCATTACTTTGACAAACCCAAATACGAATCATTCAATTTCATTCCAAACATCTTCGGCTCAGTTCCACGATGTAAAACGAACGAGAGGTAAGGAATACACAGAAGTAGAAGTTGCATTCACCGCAAATGCGAATACTGCTGATGTTCCTTCAGGAACTGGTTACTTGGGATACTCGCCAATCGTGACAACGACTGTCAATTCAATTTCAACTGCTTACCAAACCGGCTATTAATTAACTAAGGGGAGAACATGCCAGCAATAGAATTATCAAACGGCGATTCAGCAATTCTGTATTCTCGAAATGAGATTTCAGAACGAACAAATCGAACTATCGGCAGAGCATTCATGGTCGCAGGAGCAACGGCAATGAAATTGCAAAAATTAGGTTTCGATGAAACAGACATGGCGACATGGGATAAATGGTCGCAACTCGATGAAGAAGATCAAGACAAAATCAATGCATACCAAGCCGCATTGATTGTTGGCATGGTCAAATCATGGTCTAGGGGCGAATTGCCAACTATTGATACTGCATTAGATTTACCGACTTCGCTATTTCAAGAACTTGCGCTTCTTTGCTCAAATGAATACAGCAATACACCTGAGTTTTCGCCGGATGGTGTGACAGACCCAAAAGTGCCTACCGACAACTAAACAAACTTCGATCCGCCTTAAAAGGCAAAGATGTTGATCTTGATGGCGATGTAGGATTTTACTTTCGAGAATACCGTTACCGGACTACGTTCAATGCTTCGCATGAGGAGTTCCTCAATGAGCCAAGCGAACTCATTGACTGGTTGCTTACAATAGATGGAATAGTGAAAGAGATCCAAAATGGCTGAGGACATTGTTATGAAAGTAAGCGGAGTTCAAGGACTCGGCAAGGCTCTCGAAGACATGACTTTCAGAATTGACAATGCATCTCGCAGAATTGTTGAACGTGGCGGACTTCTGATTGCTAATTCAGCCAAAAGACAATTCAGAGGCGATACTCATGCTTTGCCAAATCCACCTCGACCAACTCGCAGAACTGGCAACTTAAGAGATTCGATTGAAGTCAAAGATGTCACACGTGTCGGGCCCGGATCATGGAAATCAAGCGTGGGACCAACAATGATTTATGGTCGCAGAGTCGAATTGGGCGGATCATCTTCATACACGACTAAGAAGGGAACAGAGGTTCATGTAACGACTCGCCCATTTCCCTATCTATACCCGGGCTTCATTGAAGCAAAGCCTCGTCTTGTTGAACTTTACAATTCGGAATACCGCAACGCGATAGGCAAATAATGGATGGTTTTCTTCCACCAGTAGTTATTCAAATCTTGGCTAATGCCAAAGAGTTCACTGCGACTAAAAATGAAATCTTGCAAGGGACAGAAGAAATCCAATCAGCCGGAGCCGCCACTTCTGCAAAATTAAGTGCGCTCGGAGCAAAGATAACTAACTTTGCATTGCTGGGAGCCGCCGGCATTGGCGCATACGCAACAAAATTGGCATTTGATTACAACGAAGCATTAGACAAACTTGCGCTTCAATCAAACTTGACAAAAGCACAAGTTGAAGAAGTTGGCAAAGTTGCGCTGACCGTTTCAAAAGAAACCGCTACGTCTGCAACAGAAATCATTGGCGCATACACGCAAACAGCCAAAGCAGGTCTCAGCGTTGCTCAATCAACTGATGCTGTTCGATCATCAGCGATGTTTGCAAAAGCCGAAAACGCAAATCTTAGCGATACTTTGACTGCCGCTTTGGGTATTTACAAATTACACATGAAGGGAACTACAGACGTTGCATCAACGATGGACATCTTTACAAATGCAATCAAGAACTCAAAACTGACTGCTCAAGATCTTGCAGATTCATTTAGTGGCAAGATCCTTTCTGGCTTTGCCGCTTATGGTGTTGATCTGAAAACATCAACCGTCGCACTTGCAGGATTCGCTCAAGAAAACTTGACAGGTATGCGCTCAACTTTGATGTTAAGAACAGGTTTGGCGGCACTTGAAAAACCGATGTATACGACAAATGGGCATTTGACGACTCAAGCAAACATTCTTGCGAAAGTCGGCATTAATCAACAAGCAATGGCAAATGAGATTCAAAAGCCGGGCGGTCTGCTGCTTGTTCTTAATCAGTTGAATGAAGCATGGAACAAGAATGCAACATCATCTCAAAAGGCGGCAGGCATTGGCGCATTCATGCAACAAATCTTTGGAGCCCAAGCAGGACCAGCATTTGCAGGTTTGATGACACAGTTGCCTCAGTTAAACGCAATGCTAGACAAAATGAATCAGACAGGATCAACTAAATCTGCATTTTCTCAATGGTTATCAACACCCAGCGGAGTTATTGCAAACTTCACTTCGACTCTTCAAGATTTATTGATTCCGCTTGGGCAAAAATTACTTCCTATTTTTACTGGTGCGATGAAAGGAGCGATTGCGCTTCTTAATAACAAATCATTCATGGGCAATTTTGGGATGATTGGAACTGCAATAGTCTCCGGTATGTTGGCTGGCAAACTTGCGCAAGTTGGGATAACTATTGCAACTGCATTTGGCGCAGAGATAGCGGCAGGAACAGCAGTCGTTATTGGAACTGCAATCGGAGCCGCAGTCTTGGCGGCGTTAGCAATTTGGAACCTTGGCAAAGGCAATGTGACACCGACTGAATGGGCAAATGCCAGCGCAACATTGCAACAAAATAAATTAAAAGGCGCAGTTGATGTTGGCGCATTAAGTCTCAACGTCATAACTGGTGCCGCAAATAAATTACTTAGCATCTTGCCGGGATCGCCAGCAATTCCTAAAGTTCCAATCATTAATCCAACTGTCACATCAGTCACCGGAGTCAAAAACTTTCCCGGCATTAATGCTCAGACAATGCCGACTAGTGCATACGGAACAGTTAAAGTGACTGTGACAAAGCCATGAGCATCGGATCATTCCATTCGGGAAATGTTGATGAGATTGTTATCAACATTGATGCAGATGCGATTGGTCAATTCCTTGCTGACAATCCTGCGTTTATCAAAATGATTGCGCTTGCAGTTCGCAATGAATTAACAAAAGAAGTTCGATCAATCGGTAATCTTTATGGAAAAGTTGCGAATCAACATCTCAATAATCAGACACAGCCACCGACTCTCAATACAAATAAAACGAGACGGCTTAACTAATGACGATTCAATCGTTACCAAATGTCAAAGTGTATGTTGCATTCAATCCAGTTTCATTAGGTTACACTCTGACGACTTCAAATACCGCTCCTTTAACGAGCCCATACTGGACAGAGATTTCTCAGTATGTAATTGATTTCAGCACAAGAGCAGGAAAACAACATTTTCTTGATCGCATTGAATCAACTGCTTTGCAAATGAGTCTTAATAACAGAACCAATTTCTTCAATGGNGGTAGCGGATACACGCTTGGCGTAAGAACTCCGATTGTCATAACTGCGACATGGCCGCAAGGCGGAACAGCGCAAAAGATTTACTTTGGTTTGATTGATGCTGTGACAGAAAAAATTACTGATCAACTTAATTCTGAATTGTNNGTTACCGCTTCTGACATGCTGAAATACTTATCTCTTAACTACCTGATGAGCGATGCATTCTGGGATCAGTATGCACTTTCGCCAAGCGCAACTGATTGGTTTAGATGTGACCAAACAACATCAGCAATCGTGACTGGCGCAGAAGTTATTTCAACTGGCTTAATACAATACCAAGCAATCAATCAATTTCAGGTCGGTCAAAAAGTCAGCATAACTGGTTTGAATGATGACAATTTCAACATACCCGATGCAACCGTTAGCGCAATCGGATCTTCTAGCACAGCAGGCGCAGTTAGTTTTAGTATCTCGGGCTATCCTTCAGTCACCGGATCAGCAACGGGTACTGGCTTAGCATTTAGAACTTTGATGAAAAATCAAATTAATACCGGCGTAGGCGTTGATGGGACTATTGAAGAAGCAGTTTCATTTTCAAATGCAGGAGCATTAATTTACTCATCATCAGGGGCGATTGATCTTGCTCAAGGCTCAACTTCAGGAACTGGTTACATCAATCTTCCTAATAGCATAACTAGCAACATGGCAGGAATTGATTTTTGGATTCTTGGCAATGGCATGAGTGATTCGCCAATTATGAATGTCGGATTTACATACGGTTCAACTAATTATCAAGGCATTGTTTTCGTCAATACTGTCGGTAGCCTTTCATGCGCTATTTACAATAGTTCTGGTGTCGCTATTGGATCAGTTGTTGTTTCAGATGCAAATGGATACATTCAAGTTGCAGATGGTTATTGGCATCACGTTGGGCTTGTCATAGGACCTGATGGACTTCTTAATCTTTACTGCGATGGATACTTTGCTCCTTTGACTGGCGCAGGTATTTCTGTTGGCACCTTTTCATCAAACATCTTTGGGACTCCGTATCCGTTTTGGATTGGCGGCCAAATCTTTGCCAATGCATTGTTTTCGGTAACAGGACCATCTTTGCCTGCAATTATTGATGAAATTGTTATTAGTAACAATTCTCATTACGCAACTTTAGAAAATGAAGTATTGAATCGTTTCAGAGCAGGATCATTATTACAAAAAGGTTTCCCTGTTGATGGAAACTTTGTTTGGTCGGGCAATCGAATTGCAGAAGCATTATGTCTTGCTGGATTTGGATCAATCGTTAATGGTCAGGTTGTTGTTCCTAATTTCGAAATTGCAAATACTTATCATTCGCCAACTGCCTATACGCAAGCAGGAACTAATGGATCAGTTTATGTTGAGCCGTATTACTGGGATGCTCCTATAACTGGATCAACTGCGCTTGATCTCATTCAACAAATAACAGATACCGATGTTGGTGTCTTTTATACAAAACCAGATGGATCATTTAGATTCAATTCGCAAACGTATTATGGAACATGGGCTTGGAATGGACCATCGACCCTTGGCGCATCAGCAGGATCCCCTCCTTATTCAGGGACTTGGACTCCGGCATCAATTACATCAAGCGCAACGCTGACCGACAATTCAGGATCAACGACATCTTCGCCAACAATCGTTCCTTACATTGGTTCATCGCTTCAAATGGTAAGAGATGATGCCGATCTTTGGATGATCGTCAAAGTGACTCCTCAATCTGGGACAGATCAAATCTACGAAAATACTGGATCTGAAAATCTTTATGGATACACGACTCTTAGCAAATCAGGAACGCTTCATACTTCGCTTGATGCCGCTTTATCAACTGCAAATTATTTAGGATCTTTATTTGATGTGCCGAAAGTTCGAGTGAGCAGTATTGAATTGCGCCTTGAAACATCTGGCATGCAATCAAATAACTCGACTGCTGAGGGCTATTACAACGCCACTATTCTTGGTCTTGCTTACGGCGATGTCATTACATTTCAACGAACTCCACCGGGCACTTCTCAACCATTTGTATCTGTAAAGATGATTGTTGAAAGCATTAGTCATACCTTTGATTCAATTATGGGAACATGGCATACAAATCTGATTCTTGATCCATACCCACTAGGATTGTGAAATGCCTGAGATACCAAATACATCACAAGGTAATTTAGTCCTTTCATCTGTTGGCAATGGGACCAATGCTTCTCGATGGACTCCAAGTTCATCAGGTCTACCGACTGGAACAACACTCGGTCAAATTATTTATTACAACGGTTCAAATTGGGTGACTAATGTTGCGCCGACTGCTGTTGGCGACATTATGTTTTGGGATGGATCTTCATGGGTCAGCACGATTATGACTCCAACTGCTGATGGGCAGATTTTCTTCTGGTCACAAACTAACTCTCGCTGGCAACATGGCGTTGCGCCCGGGAGCGCAGGACAGATGTTGGTATGGAGTGGAAGCAACTGGACACCTGTCACCATGAATGGCGATGCAACTATCAATTATCTTGGGATCATTACTTTGGCAAACGTCACGCTTGCCGCCGGAACGTACGGTGATGCGACTCATGTCCCTAGAATTACTTTCAATTCTAAAGGTCTTGTGACCAATGCATCTTCTGTTGCAATTACGAGTACCGGAGGCATTACTCAATTAACTGGTGACGTAACTGCTGGACCCGGATCTGGCAGTCAAGTTGCTTCTCTTAATAATGTTTATCCTGGATTCAGTCCAGTTGGTTCTTCAACTGCAATACCTGTTTTGACTATTGGTAGTGATGGTCGCATTACTTCTTCGACTGTTGCTACTCCTTCAACTGGCTATACACCGCCCAATGCTTGGAGTGTTGAACATAATTCTGTTTCAATCAGCAATTCACTAAGTCCGGCAACTGGTTTTACAATCGCTGGTCATAGTGGTTATTTAACTTACCTTGTCACTTTTTCTGCAACAATGTATGGGAACTGGGGCGCACCATCAACGCAAGCAAGAGCGCAGTTAAATGTTTACTACTCAGTAAATGGCGGTTTCTATAATGCTTTTGGTAATGGGGTTGGTGTCTTTATGGCAAGCGGTGGTGATCAAGTTATGGTCGTTTGGCAAAATCTTTTGTACGGACTTGATGGCACTTTACCTGTAAACTTTACAACATCAGATTCCATAGGATTTGAAGGTCTTGCCGCCATTACAACTGGTTCCGGCACTTCAATCGTCAATGGAGTATTAACAGTTCAAGGAGTTAGGTAAATGTCAATCAAAATGATTTCAGAGGTAACGTGCGATTCATGTAATGAATTAATTGTTTTCAATGGATCTCAAACAACAGGTTTCATTGTTCTTTTAAATCAAGCAATTCAAGACAAAGATGGTGTTCCGCAATTTTCACTCTCAGATGCAGTCCCTGTTAACACATCATTCTGCAATGTTGATTGCATGAAACAATACTCACCAGTGGCGACAAAATAATAATCTCGCTACACTTGTCGCATGACTGACGTTCGACAAAACATAGTTGCATGGGCTAAATGGTGTGCAACGAATCATGGCAAGTTCACTTATTCAGAAGGACCACAGCGCATGTCGGGAATTGGACAACCCGGAAAATTGCCTGTTACTGCTGATTGTTCTGCCTTTGTGACTCTTTGTTACAACTGGGCTGGTGCGCCTGATCCAAATGCTCAAAGTTACAATCACACCGGATACACAGGAACCCTTCTTGCTCATGGTCAGAAGATTGCTTTGAAAGATGTTCAGCCCGGCGATGTAATTGTCTATGGACCCGGGACAGGCTGGCACACTGCGCTTATTGTTGATGTCTCAGGCGGCAATGCAATGAATCCTTTGACTGTTTCGCATGGTCAGCAAGGGGATCCTTCCTATGTTCATGTAAATCAAGATGGTCGCTTGCCTCAGACGTATTTGAGATTCAATACAAATGCAATGACAGCAAGCGCAATTCATACACCGCCAAATCCATAGCATGAATGCTTTTAATTTTTGGCTTCAAATTATTGCGACTGTTGGTTTTATTCTTGGAATGCTTTGGACTGTCATTCGATTTGGGCATAACATTCTTGCAAAATCAGTCTCCGAGCGACTTGAAGACATCCGCAAAGAGACCAAGCCAAATGGCGGTTCAAGCCTCCGCGATGCAGTTGATCGCATTGAAAAGAAATTAGACAACGTCAGCATTGATTTTGCTGAACACATTGGTTTTCATAAGGGAATTGGCGACGATCTTTAAGCCCAAAGATTTCTCCTGCCCGACTTGCTGAGAGATCTTGAACTGCATAGGATGATCGAGTAAATACATTACCGAATTGACCAAAAGGAAATCCCAATGGTACAGTTGAGGTAAGAACTACTAGAAGGAAATCAAATGGCTCGTTTACCTGTTGCACAAGAGAACGCTGGATTGAACGCAATGTTCGTTCCAACAACGACTTACTACCTTGCTCTTTTCACATCTGACCCATCAACAACAGGTGCGTCTGGTGAAGTCACTGGTGGTTCATACGCTCGTCAAGCAATCGCATTTGGATCAGCATCAGCCGGTTCACAGGCTTCAACGAACGCTCAGAACTTTACTGGTATGCCAGTTGAAGCAGGTGGAGTTCCTTACTTCGGACTTTTCTCAGCATCAACCGCAGGAACATACCTGGGCGGTGGAACAACAACTGGACTAAGCGGAGCGATCTCTGCCGGCTCAACGATTGCTTTCGCTATCGGCGCAGTTACAACAACTCTGTCATAAGTCATGGGCGGCGAACAGCAGTTCACCGCTTCGGCGGTGGCAACAGTTATCCCACCAACCCCTGACGAGGAAACAACCACCGACTCAGACAACTAGAAAAGGACTAAGCAATGGTTGATGCAATAAAGAACTTTGCTTACTCACTTGTCGCTACTGCTCCTTCACCAGCGACTTCTGGTACGTCACTTGTTGTTACATCAGGAACAGGAACAGTATTTCCTGCGACTCCTTTCAATGCGACTATCTGGCCGCCAAGCACTCAACCATCTGCAACAAACGCAGAAATTGTTCGAGTCACAGCAGTTTCAACAGACACGCTCACTATAACCAGAGCGCAGTATGGAACATCTGCTCAAGCCATAACTGCCGGGTATCAGATTGCTCAAACGATTGATACCAATTTATTCGGACAAGTTGCTCCTATTTTGTCTACACAATTAGTCACTGCCAAAATCAAATCATTTACCGTCAATGTTCCTCAATACGCAAACATGCTTTTGTATGCTGGCGGCAATGCTGGGACAGTTACTATTGGTGGAACTGCGTATAACATTTCAGCAAATCAAACTATTGCAACGGCATCGCTAGTATCTCCTGGATCTCAATCAGTACTAGTTTCCGGTCAATTTTCTGCAATTAATCCTGCAACTCAAAGTGGCGGTTGGTCTGTTGGCACTGCTCCTGTTGCACTTACCTACATGCAATTTATAAATGGTATTTGGTTGGGTGGTACCAATAGTGGAACCGCAGTCGCTTTTCAAGCAAACTCAATCGATGGCATCAACTGGTATCAAACAACAATTATGCCAACATCAGCCGTTTGGGGAATGACAGGTTTCGGCGGTCCGCCGGGTGCTGGTTATTATTTGACAATTCAATACTCAAGCAATGTTTGGGCATACTCGACAAATGGGACCACTTGGACAACGATAACTGCGGCGTATAGTTACAATTATGGTACCGTTGTTAACGCATACGGCACTGCTACCCCTTGGGTTGTCTTTCCTCAAGGCGGAACATTAACTCAATACCAATACTGCACAACAACTGCGCCGACATCATGGACGACAGGAACTTTTCCTGCAAGCAGATACTTTCCAGATCATTGCGCCGCTTACAATCCCAATAGCGGTTACTGGACAGTCAATGTTTTATCAACAACAGGCGCATACTATTCTTCTAATGGAACTTCATGGACGGCATTCAGCATGCCGTATGCGCCTTCAAATGGACTTTATTTAGCACCCGGAACTGCCGTCAATGGTGGTACTGCTGGTGTCCTTGCCGCCGGTCAAGGTTTTACAAGTACAAGTTCATACAATTATCAAACAACTGGAACAACATCATGGAGCAGTTCGACTATCCCAGGGACAATCGGTCAAAACTCTGCTTCTTGGGGCAATGGGTATTATTGGTTTGGTTTGAATGGTTCATCTGCTTGGACGTCTTATTATTCGCAAAATCTAACTTCATGGACGGCGTTCACAATTAATTCTGCTTCAGGAACCAACTATCATTATACCGGGAGTTTCGGCAATGGATCATTTGCTCAAGGCGGTGGTTATGCCGCTTTTCAGTATTCAAGCGCAACCGCAACGCTTCCTGTAACATTTATTATTACTCAAGGCGCAACAACTTATTATTAAGGAGAGACCCATGTCCGACACTTCAACAACACCAGCAGGATTCACGCCACCAGAAGGCGGTATGCAATACCCATCAGGCATTCCTGCCGATGCATTTGAAATAACAGATTACAACGGCGACAAGATTTATTGGTCTGTTGATAAAGAATCACCATTTACGATTAATGCATGGCACACCGCTTATCCAACGCCAGATGAAACTCCTTTTTGGCATCAGCCACATGACTTTGCTGGCAAGGTTTGGCCAGATGAAGCAACAGCAATAGCATTTGCGACTCAGTTCCTCAAAGAAAATTGGGAGACTGCTCCTGTTGAACAACCAACTCCTGTACCAAGCATGGATGAAATCAGGGCGGCTCAAATCATCTTGGCGGCAACTGGGCACACAGTAATTCCTCCAACTGCTAGTTAAGTAAGGAGCCGAGATGTTCGGCGCAAACTTCTTTGCAGGGATTTTCTTTGCAGAAGCAACTGGGGCTCAAGCAGTTTCAAATGGCAACGGTATTGTTGCGCCTTCATTCTCAGCCAATGCAACAGGTTCTGCATTTCTTCCTGCGACAGCATCATTAACTGGCGGCACAACGCTTCTTGGTCAAGAAGTTCAAATCTTCCCTCTTGGTCAAGGTCAGATTCTTGGATCATTTATTGGTGGCGTTCTTGGTGGATCAGGCAATGGTGAGTTTGGATCCGCAGTTTTTGGATCAACTTACTTTGCTCAAGATCAAGCAGGTCAGCAACCAGTCAGCATTTACATTCCCGGCTCAGGATCATTTGCTGGATCATTCGCCGCAAGCGCAACCGGATCAATAACGCTTCAATACGGAACAGGATCCATAGCAGGATCATTCACAGGATCAGGATCAGCGACTTTCTTTGCGCCGGGATCAGGAATACTTTCAGGATCATTCAATTCAAATGGTTCAGGATCAGCATTTGAGCCTGCATCAGGATCATTACTAGCAAGTTTCAATGGATCAGCATCGGGATCCGCATTTGAACCTGCCAATGGATCTCTGATCTCATCAGTTGCATTGATCGCAACCGGAACTGCATACCTGCCTGCAATAGGATCGCTTTCAGGATCATTTTCAACCGCAGGATCAGCAACAACTTTCTTACCAGCAAGCGGATCGCTTTCAGCGAGTTTCAACGGATCAGGAGCAGGAACCGCATTCTTGCCAAGTCAAGGATCTGCATCAGCAAGTTTTGATTCAAATGCAACTGGCAATGCATTCGAGCCCGGGACTGCTCAAATTGTTACAACCTTCAATTCAAATGCCGATGGAAATGCCTTTGAACCGGCTCTAGGATCGCTTAGTTCAGACTTTATGTCTGCTGGCGATGCAACGACCTATTTGCCGGCATCGGGATCAATAAGCGCATCTGGGACTCTCAATGCGACAGCAGAAGCATTCTTACCCGCAACTGGATCTTTGATAGCAGATGTCGTATCAAATGGTGATGCAACAACCTATCTGCCGGCAGAAGCATTCCTAGTCGCATCATTTGAATTGATTGCAGATGGTAATGCCTATGAACCAGCAACTGCCGAAATTGATGGATCATTTGATGCGAACGCAGACGGCAATGCATTCGAGCCTGCATCTGCATCTCTTAATGCAGAAGTTGAATTGACAGCAGACGGCAATGCCTATGAGCCTGCAAGCGCAGAACTTGATGCTTTGTTTGATGCAAATGCAGATGGATCTGCTTTTGAACCTGCAACGGCAGAACTTGATGTTGATTTTGAAGCCAATGCAGATGGCTACCCATTTGAACCTGCAAGTGCAGAAATTGATGTTTCATTTGATGCAAATGCTGACGGCAATGCATTTGAACCTGCCAGCGCAGAACTTAATTCTGAGTCACAACTTGATGCGACAGCAGAAGCATTTCTACCTTCATTTGCAGAACTTGATTCTTCATTCGAAACAAACGCAACAGCAGAAGCATTCCTGCCAGCAAATGGATCTGTCAATTCAGACTTTGAAAGCAATGGAGATGCAGAAGCATACTTGCCGGCAAATGCAGAACTAGATGCATCATTTGAGTTTGATGCTTATGGCGAAGCATTTGAACCCAGTACTGCGCAATTAATTTCGACCTTTGACGCTAATGGCGATGCTCTTTGGGTTCCTGCCGCCGGTGGATTTGTATTTGCTAATTTCGATGCGAATGGTGATGCAACGACTTATCTCCCGGGCATTGCCGAACTTGATTCCGATGTCGAACTTGCTGGCGATGCGCAAGCATTCTTGCCGTCATCTGGTCAACTAGATTCTTCATTCTCAACTGATGCAATCGCTGAAACATTCTTACCATCAGAAGGATTTGCTGTCGCTTCATTTGAACTTGCTGGCGATGGTTCAGCCTTTGAGCCTGCTGTTGCAGAACTTATTTCAGAGTTCGAAGCAAATGCCAATGGAGAAGAAATTGATCCAGCATTTGCAGAACTAGATTCATCATTTGATTCAAATGGAGATGCAACAACATACTTGCCTTCTGAGGGATACCTTGTTGCTTCATTCGTTCTTGAATCTACCGGCGAAGCATTCTTGCCATCATCAGGTGAATTAGATGCATCGTTTGAAATAAATGCAGATGGTCAAGCCTTTGAGCCGGGCACTGCGCAATTCATTGCGACATTTGATGCCAATGCAATCGGTCTTGAAATTGAACCAGCACTTGGTGAAATCAATGCATACTTTGATGCTACTTCTGA
>TBL_comb47_HYPODRAFT_10001333_pt1 | contig 32085 bp, 32 predicted proteins | sample TroBogypolimnion_40_FD_10682 | JGI IMG/M metagenome (IMG submission 10682) | reverse complement strand
CTTAATATACTTATTCTGTCTCTTTCATTCTGGCTCAAATGGGCATAGGCCTTTTGAGCCTTTTTGTTTGTCTTTTTCATGATTGTTAATACGCCCAGAGTGGTGCACTTCAAAAAGGAAGGGGGGTAGTTCATTTAAAAAGAGGTTAAATTGGATTAATTACCAAGTTCGTCTAAATTTAGGTGTGTTTAGTAATTAGTCCAAATTAATTAATTATTTAATCTTTAAAAAAAGGAACAGAACCATGAACATTATCAGATTTACCTCCGAAGAATTTCTTCTTATCAAAGAAGATGGAACAGTATTATCAATAAATACTGTGGAAACAATGGCCGGTGGCTATATGGGCGGAACAATGATTCCTAAAAATGAAATTAGCTCGTCTAAAAAATAGGAAGAGCTGAAATCAAAGGGATTCAAAGTTGAACGCCTGGAATCATATCCTATTTTGTCCCAATTCTATATCGCAATTTATAATGCAGAAATAGACGAGGCACAGATGTCGCTACAGGATGATTTATTCAACTGGGCAAATACTCATATGGGATGTGGTTGCCAAGTTCCCGAAAGATTTAATAGCCTCTTCTAGTTCTAAACAATCTAAGAGTTAATTTAGATTGAAAGAAGTCCACGGACTTCTTTTTTGGTTTCTAAAGAGCTATAATACTAGTATTCTTATTATTAACGAGCCAGGTTCCCAAATCATACCAGGCTCTCCACCGAACATGAAGACTCCCGTTTTGGGGGTCTTTTGTGAATAGAGAAAAATCTTTATATCTCTAGTATGCGGAATTGTTTATAGATCTATCCACTTTTTTAGTCTCCTAGGGTCATATCTAAGCCAATACGTTTAAATAGTTTGATTTTATTGGGTTTTATGATGTAAATTGGTAAACCATTGATATTTTAATAAAAATATGTTTTCATATAGACATCAAAATTGATCATTAAAAATAAGGTTAAATTTGATTAATTACCGAGTTCGTGTAAATTTAGGCGAATTTAGTAATTAATCAAAAAATTGTTTAACTTTAAAAAAGAAGTATCATGACAGAAGAAAAAGAATTTGACGACTATTTGAAAAATTTTAATGGCATCGCCGCAAGTTTAGCCTGTCTCCTGGTGTTATCTGAAAAAGCAGAAGAACAAAAATCTTTTGCAAAAGATGAATTGCTTAATTCAATGAAGCAAAAAATTATAACTAACTGTTCCGCTGAGTTTGTAAGTCAAATGAAGAAGGAGGTTTCTGAGGAGCTCAAAAATATCAGCCTCTTTGGTTCTGATTCAAAAACCAACCTAGACTATCTTGTCGAAGTTATTTTTCTTCCATTAACCCAGTCCCCACGCGTTATCGGCCTCGACCATTTTATTGCCCCTGGCGAAAACTATGAAAAAAGTTGCGAATTTTGCAACAAGTTTTTTAAAGACTTCGTTGAAGTCAAAGAACTATTCAGAATTGAGCTTAGAGAGCGATCAGACGTAAAAATTGGATACGCAATGGAATTCTACAGACCTTAACGGAAAAGGGGTTTCAAGGAAGTCTAGTAATAGCCTTCCTTTTTTATTTACCAAATCCACCCCTTCCATTTACATAATCCCCAAAAATTGCTAAATTAGAGATGAACCTAATTTTATGCTTTTCGCCAAAAAGAAACATTCTGACAATAAAAATAACCTAGTCCGCGAAGTTGAGCGGCCGGCTCTTAGCGAATGGCTGGACTATGAAGAACCGGAAACCGAGGGCCAGCTAGCCATTGATGTTTTTCAAACTGATAAAAAAATCATTGTAAAGTCAACAATCGCCGGCGTACGCCCGGAAGATTTGAAAATATCCCTGCATCATGATCTCTTAACGATTAAAGGGATTAGAAACGTTAAAGAAGAAATCAAAGAAGAAGACTATCTTTACCGCGAATGTTATTGGGGCTCATTTTCCCGCTCCATAATCCTGCCCTCCGAAGTGGACGCCAAGCGCGTGGAAGCGGAGCTGGAAAACGGCGTCTTAACCATCACTCTTTATAAAAACAATCCTGGCCAAATTAAAGTCAAAGCTAAAGACTAAACTGAAAAGGCCGCCAACCATATGAAAGCGAAAAAATGGGTATTTCTATCCTGCGTGGCGTTGGTGGTTTTTTTGTTGCTCGCGGCCACGGGTTATGATTATTATTTTTGGACTCATAACTATAGCGACCGCGTTTATCCGGGCACGTTCATTGGCAACAATGACTTGAGCGGCCTGACTTATGATCAGGTTCGCGGTTTCATTAGCGGCCGGGCCGATCAAATGAGCACTAACGGTCTAAAATTCCAATATCATCAAAAACAAGCGGCCATTGCCTCGGCGGTAGCATCTTTTGACTCTGATTTATCTTATCCGGCCCTGGTGTATGACGCCGAGGCCAGCGCTCAAGCCGTGTTTAATAACAACAATCATCGCGGTTTCGCTTGGTTTTTATTCTATCAATTATTTGACCGCGGTCCGCGGCAATTTACAGCGGTCTATACTTTAGACGAGACAAAGATTAAATCGCTTTTGGCTGATGCTTTTCCGGGGCTAAACATCGCGCCGATAAACGCCTATTTTTCTTGGTCGCTAAATGGCGACATTAGAACTAATCCGGAAACGCCAGGCAAGGTCATAAATTACGGCCTCGCCTTATCATCCTTGCGCTTAAAATTAGATAATTTAGATGATTCTGTTGTTAATATAGAAACGCAAAGCCAATATCCGACAGTGGCCGAAGCGGACTTGAAAAATTTAGAGCCGCAGGCCGAAAATTATATTAATAATTTATCCTTAACCTTGAGGCTGGTCCCGGCGCCAACGAACACTAGTACTCCAGCGTTCTGGACGGTTAAGCCAACTCGCTTAATTACTTGGCTGAGCGCCAAAAAACAAGGTAATGACATGGTTCTAACTTTAGATCCGGCTAAAATTGAAGCCTATTTAAATGAAGCGATCGCGCCGAGCGTCAATCAGGCGCCGCTCGCCCCGCGTTTTATGATTCAAGACGGCCGCGTGGCTGGCTGGCAAAGCGGCTTAAGCGGGCAAATGCTAGACGCCTCAAGCACGGCGACTAACATCATTAATAATTTTTTAAACAAGCAATCCGAGACAGATTTGGTTATTCAGACTATTCCCAATGAAAATATCGGCGACAACGAACTTAACATTAAAGAAATAATCGGCACTGGCCATTCGCACTTCGCCGGTTCGCCCGTGAATCGCCGTCATAATATTCAAGTTGGCGCCGATGCGGTCAATGGACTTTTAATTAAACCGGGCGATGAGTTCTCTTTGGTTAAAGCTCTGGGCAATGTTGACGCTTCCACGGGCTACTTGCCGGAATTAGTAATCAAAGGCGACAAAACAACGCCGGAATACGGCGGCGGCTTATGCCAAATCGGCACCACGCTTTTCCGCGCCGCTCTCGCTTCCGGCCTGCCCATCACCTATCGCCAAAATCATTCTTATCGCGTCTCCTATTATGAACCGGCCGGCATGGATGCCGCTGTCTATATCCCCCAACCCGATGTCCGCTTCGTTAATAACACCGGTAATTATATTTTAATCCAGGTCCGAACCGTGAAAGACGATATTTATTTTGACTTCTGGGGCACGAGTGATGGCCGTGTCGCGAGCACCACCACGCCGGTTATCTATAATATCGTTAAGCCGGAACCGACGAAGTATCTTGTCAGCCCGGACCTAAAGCCCGGCGAAAAGAAGTGTACCGAAAGCTCACATAACGGCGCCGACGCCTACTTTGACTATACCGTGACCTACGCCCCGGGCAGCACCACGACGCCAACTCAAATACGGCGCTTCAAATCCCATTATGTGCCTTGGCAAGCGGTTTGTTTAATCGGCGCCACTTCAACGCCGGCTATCGCTAGCTCTAGTGTGCCTGTTTCCAGCTCCAGCGCCTCAAGTTCAAATTCAACTTCCTCACAAAAAACGGCTGAATAATCAGCCGTTTTTTTATCTCTCTAAAATTTATTTAATTATTTTACCCTCTACCACCGGGTCGCCCGTCAAAGGCTGATCTTTTTTCTTATGGAAAGTTAGGACTTGCTGGATGGCCGTGAAGAGAGTAATTACAAACCAATATAATGTTAAACCGCCGGGCAGGGAAATACCGATAAAAACGGTTAAGACCGGCATGAAGTATAACATCTGTTTGTTCATGATCGCGGTCATGCTTTCATCTTTAGAGCCTTCTGTTTTTATAGCTGGTTTCTTAGTGCTTAACATCTTGGCCTGCCAGAACTGCGCTAAGCCAGCTAAGACAGCCAGATAAATATTCGGTTTCGCTAAGTTCAAAAATCCCAGCGACAGCGTGTTGATTACCGCTGGTTTATAGATAAACGAATAAACTAGGCTTAAGTCGTTAGCAATCCCGGCGCGAAACACACGATAAACGGCTAAGAGGAAGGGCAACTGGATTAAGAGCGGCAAGCAAGAGGAAAAAGGGTTAACTTTATTCTCTTTATATAGATCCATGGTCGCCCGGCTTAACTCGGTCTTGTCGGGATATTTCTTTTTTAACTCTTCCAGCTTCGGCTGAAGGTCCTGTAAAGACTTTTGCGATCGGATGGCCTGGCGGCCCAAGGGCCAAAATACCAGCTTAATAACCACCGTGAGCAGAATTATCGCCAAGCCTAAATCATGAAAGGCGATCGTGTCGTATAAAAATACCAGCAAATTCAGAATTGGCTGATAAAAAATGATTGTAAATAAATGGATCATATATAGATTATTATTTAACTGGGTCAAAACCACCCTTATTCCAGGGATTACAGCGTAAAATCCGCCAGCAAGTCTTAGCTCCGCCCTTTATTACACCATATTTCTCAATTGCCTGGGCACCATATTCTGAACAGCTAGGCGTAAAACGGCAAAAACCATGGGGATAAAATACCCGGAGCGGCCCGTGGTCAAAAGAAAAAACTTTTTGATATAGGCGGATAGAAAAGACCACTAGGCGGCGGGGAAGATATTTGAGCTGGCTATTCATATAAATTCAGGCGTTTAAGCCCGGTTTTTACTAAAACAGCTAATTCCTGTTGGTTTTTCTCTAATATTAAAGGAAATACTATTATAACCACGTCATAGCCGGTCTTTAGTTGCTTCATTTCGGCGCGCAGCAGGGCTCTTAAACGTCGTTTATAAAGGTTTCTTACAACGGCTTTTTTGCTAACTTTAGTGCTAATAAGGATGCCAAAACGATTCTTCGCTAAATCATTCGACACGGCCTTTATCCCAAAAACTCGTCCATAAAAAGATTGGCCGGCCTTGAAAACCCGGTCAAAATCTTTATTTCTTCGTATTCTATTATCTTGCTTAAGCATTTAACTATTTAGATAGTTTTTTGCGTCCTTTAACGCGGCGGCGTTTTAAAACATTGCGCCCGTCTTTCGTTAACATTCTTTTTAGGAAACCATGCTTCTTTTTGGCCCGACGCTTATTCGGTTGATAGGTTCTCTTAGGCATAGTAGAAATTAAACTTAATTATCTTTGTTTAAACACAATAACATCTTTGATTGGCAAAGTCAACCGGCCGCTGGCTCTACGTCGAAAAGTGTGTATAAAAAAGAAGAATTCTGTTAAAATATTGGTGGATATTAGCCAATAAATAACAAAATTCTTCTATGAAAAATCATATCGTAGATTTCTTAGAAATACAAGGGTATAAAGTCGGACTAGTCAGAAAGAAAGAAGACGGCGAATTAGTCATTAAAATCAAGAAGAAAAAGAGTTTTCAAGACAAGTGTCCCGAGTGCCAGTCCAAGCATTATTCTTGCCATGCCGCGGGCCGGTGGCGGCTCAAAAAGCACGGCCATTTTTAAAGAGAAGCTCATCTACTTGGAAGTGAAGCGCGACCGCTTAGTCTGCCTGGACTGCGGTCAGATTTTCTCTGAGGAGCTACCCGGCATTAACCGCTACTCACGTAGCACCGCCAACTTCACCAAGCAGTCACTTAGCTATCTCGCCAAGAACTCATTTAATGAAGTCGCCACCGTCAATCAAGTCGGCTATCAGGCCCTCAGGAAGAGTCTATATAACCACGTGGATCCTTTTGCTCTTCTGGCCGAGAAATTAAAAGTCCTGAACACTGTGCCGGAAATATATCTCGGATTAGACGGCCAGAGCTTCCGGGGTCAAGACATGGTGCTCACCATAACCGAGGTGGCGAGAAAAGAGCTACTCACTATCCTGCCCTCGGAAAGCCAAAGAGATTTGCTGCGTTTCCTGGAACGATTAAGCCCGGAAATACGGGCTAAAGTGAAGGGCGTGGCCATGGATATGACTAACAAGCACTATCGGCTCTTGAATAGATACTTTCCCGAGGCGCGCCTTGTCATTGACCACTACCACGTCATCGCCTGCTCACTCATGCACCTGCAGAGGCTAAGAACAACGCTCCAGGCGGCCCGGCATCTGCCTATCCCAATTAAGCAGGAACTGAACAAGAACCGAGAAGACCTGACGGAACGAGAGAAGGCCAAGTTGAACCGATACTTCAACTTCTTCCCGGAACTCTATGAGACTTATTTAGTCAAAGAAAAAATCCGGCAACTGTACCGGACTGTGAAATATGAAGAGGCCCAAGAGAAATTCGCTAGCCTCGTCGCCGAACTGAAAGAGACTAAAGAACCGGAGCTGAAAGAACTGAGGCGCACGCTTCTGAACTGGCAAGAAGAGATATTAAATTACTTTGTCTATCGCATCACCAACGCCTACACGGAAGGGCTGCACACGAAGTGCAAATTGATTAAGCGGAAGTCCTTCGGCTTCCGCAACGTGGAGACCTACGTGAGAAAGCTTATTCTGGGGCTATTGCCCTTCATAATGCTCTGGGGTTATACACACTTTTCGACGTAGAGCCCCGGCCGCTTTAAGCCATTTTAAAAAGTTATTAACACCTTATGAACAGCTTTTAAACAAATGCCGCGCTTGTGGAAAAAACCTATATCTAATATAATTATCGGCATAGAAAGGCCTCGGCCGTTATTCGCTTTTCCCCTTAAATAATCTAAGCAAATCTCCAAAATATGACAAACGAACAAGTCTGGCAAGCTGTTTTAGGAGAAATAGAGGTTAGCCTGTCGCGCGCCAACTTCATTACTTGGTTTAAAGACACTTTTATTTCCTCGTTTGAGAATGAACGAGTGGTTATTTGCGTGCCTAATGCTTTTGTTAAAAAATGGCTGGAAGAAAAATATCACAAAAATATCGTGAGCGCCCTAGAAAACATCACCAAACAAAAGATCCAGGAAATCATTTATAAAATTGAACTAAAGAAAAGCAATCAAAATACTTTTGAAATTAACCGACCAGAAACCAAGGGCGACGACGCGCCCAACCTTGAAAAAAAGACATCCAACACCGCGGCCGCGCCGGCGAACGCGAACCGCTACGGACTAAATCCGCGTTATGTTTTTGATAGCTTCGTGGTTGGCCGGGGCAACGAACTGGCGCACGCCGCCTGCTTGGCCGTCGTTAATAATTTAGGCAAAGCCTATAACCCACTCTTTATTTATGGCGGCGTCGGTTTAGGCAAAACCCATCTCTTACAGGCGATTGGCAACGAAGTCGCTAAGAAAACCAATAAAATTTTATACACGACCAGTGAAAAATTCACCAACAATTATGTTCAGGCTGTCACCACCGGCAAAGCGAAAGAGTTTAAAAACCTCTACCGCAATGTTGACCTGCTCTTAGTGGATGATGTCCAGTTTATGGGCGGCAAAGACGGGACACAAGAAGAGTTCTTCCATACCTTCAACGAGCTTTTACAAAATGATAAGCAGATCGTCCTTACCTCTGACCGCCCGCCAAAATCCATTCCGGCGATTGAGAAGCGTCTCATCTCCCGTTTTGAAGCGGGCATGGTGGCTGACGTCGGCAAGCCAGACATAGAAACGAAAATTGCTATTTTAGAAAAAAAGGCTTTAGAGAAAGGCTGTATTTTAGACAAAGAAATTTTAACTTATATCGCCGAGCACGTCCAAAACAATATTCGTGAACTAGAGGGGGCCTTAACTAAAATCATCGCTTCGCATCAGTTTAAGGGGCTAACGCCAACCATGAAAAGCGTTAAAGAAATATTAAACGATTTCGTGTCTAACATCCAATCCCGATCACTTACCCCTAAGGAAATCATTGAAACCGTCGGCAAATTTTATAATACCAGCTACAAAGAGCTAATTAGCGCCAGCCGTAAAAAAGAATTAGTTGGGCCCAGACAGATTGCCGTCTTCCTGATCCGCGAGGAATTAAACACCTCTTACCCGGCCATTGGTAATGAGCTCGGCGGACGCGATCACACGACGGCCATGCATGCTTATAATAAGATTAACCAAGAAACCAGAGAAAACGGTAATGAAAAAATTAAGCAAGAAATTGAGTCCATCCGGCAGCTGCTGGCGAGCGCCTACTAAACTTATCCCCAAATTAGTGGACAAAGTCTGGGTATAAATTGTTAGGTCGCTGAGCAAAAACTAGGTTTGTTTGGGGATAAAAACGACGCCAATCCATTTAAACACTTTTCCTTAAAAGATAGGCCAAGAAAAAATCACAAGTTTATCAACCGACAAAAATCTAAAAAGGCTAATAGATATATTAAAATTTAAACAAACATCAAGTTATCCACTCCCTTATTATTGTTATTATTTATATCTATATAATTAATAATATAATAACCAATAAATAATATGCGCTTCATTGGAACACAAGAAAACTTAAAACGAGGCTTGAATATAGTTGGACACATCACCACCAAGAATATTAACTTGCCTATTTTAAATAATATTCTGATTAAAGCCGAGGAGGGAAACATTGAACTAGTTGGGACAAACCTGGAGATTGGGATTACTCATAAACTGCGCGGCAAGATTGAGAAGGATGGCCAGTTCACGGTTGATTCCAAGCTAATCACCGAGTACATCAACCTGTTAAGCAGTGGGGAGAAAGTTAAGATTGAGGAAAAAGATAATGAATTAAAGGTGGAGAGTGGAAACTATAAAACCAAAATAAAAGGCGAATCCGCTAAGGAGTTTCCCTTAATCCCGACGATTCCTAAGGCTAACCCCTTTAGTTGTCAGGCTGATGATTTAAAAAAGGCCTTAAATAACGTGGTCTTTGCGGTTTCTAATAGTGAAAACCGGATTGAACTAACCGGCGTCTTGTTTTCTTTTACTAAAAATAAATTGAATTTAGCCGCCACTGATAGTTACCGCCTAGCCGAAAAAGAAATAGAAATAAAGGGCGAGGGGCAAGGCGAGGAAACAAAAATCATTGTTCCGGCTAAAACTATCCAAGAACTTTTGCGTACTCTGGGTAGTTTTGAGGGGGTGGACAACCCCGAGGCGGAAGCGGAAGTTAAAATATATTTATCAGAAAATCAGATTTTATTCACCGTTGATTCAGTAGAACTGATCTCAAGGCTAATTAATGGCCATTATCCCGACTATAAACAAATTATCCCCGCCAAAAGCCAAACCGAAGTCTTGGCGGAGCGGGGTGAAGTGATTCGGGCGGTAAAGGCGGCGGCCTTGTTTTCTAAAACCGGAATTAATGATATAACCTTGCAGTTTTTTAAGAATAAAATAAAAGTCTCATCTTTTTCTGGCGCTAGCGGCGAGAGCGAGGCGGAGCTTGAGGCGGAAAGCCATGGCCCGGACAACGAGATAACTGTTAATTATCGCTATTTATTAGATGGTTTAAATAATATTGAAAGTGATCGGGTAAAAATAGGGGTTGTGAATAGCACGACGCCATGCCTCCTTAAAGCGGAAAAAGACAATGGCTATGTGTATATTATTATGCCAATCAGACAATAAAAATATTACAAAAAAGACGGTTGAGTAAAGACCGTCTTTTTTTATCAGAGAGTTTATTGAACTAGGTAGTCTAGCTCGTTGCTTTTTAAACTACTTCCATTCCAATCATGAAGCTCGGCATAAATGGCGTAGTCGCCGGTGGGCAGAGGGTTGTCCCAGGTGGTGGTCTCGGAGGCTGAGAACGGGGCGCTAAGAGATTTAAGTGTCGTTAACGAGCTGTCAGTGCTTCGCCGCGCGATCAAGTCAAGACGGGCGGTTCTGAGCGGCTGGCCAATAATCATATTAACATTCACTGGAAAACTACCCGCGCTTAATGGCGAGGCGGCGCTGGAAGATATTTTAAGATTATTTTTCACAGCGCTAACCGGATTATCTTTAATCATTAAATTAAAGTTGACGCTGGTGGACGTGCAGTTTTCCACATCATCACAGGCTTTAACGCTTAAACTTTGGTAACCGTTGTTTAAGAAACTAATGTCCTGGGTGAATAAGGCTGGGGCGCCCCATTTGGTTTGCCAAAGATTGCTGTTAATATAATATTCAATCCGACTAATGCCGCGCGCAGCCGCGGCACTAACTTGGACCTCTAAACTTGGCTGGGAAATCGCCTGGTCGCTTAAGGGAGAAATAATACTAAGTGTCGGCGTATTGGCGGCTTTATGAACATCATCAAACATAGACAAGGTAGAGCTGGAGCTTGAAGCATTTTTACTAGCCCAGGCTTGAACAGCATTTTCCCAAAGAGTGTATTGCGGATCTTGAGCGGGGTTGGTTGGGGCTGGCCCGAGCGGGTTGTTCTTATCAACGTAATATAAAATATTATGATAAGCAGGCGTAGACTTCTCTTCAATCAAATCCGGCGAGGTTGAGGAGCTGGCCAGGAGCCCCGTGCTCTTGTCAATCATCACCGTATCCATTGAAAGCTTGCCGTCTAAAATCGGTTTGCCGGTGGTGTAGTCAGCCGGTGCTTTAAAAGTTTCTACGGGTGTTCCGGTTAAAACAGCGGCCATAAAGGCGTGCCAGATCGGGGCGGCCACAATGCTGCCGTCGGCCTTACCCTTCATGGCGGTGTTGTCGTTATTCCCGACCCAGACACCGGCCACCAAGGATGGTGTGTAGCCCATGGTCCAAGCGTCATGATAGTCATTGGTCGTTCCAGTTTTAGCGCCGACTAAGCGGTCGCTTAAAGTTAAATAATTTTTTTGGCCGAAGATATAGGCGCGCGCGTTATTATCAGTTAAAATGCTGTTAATTTCTTGAGCGACTTGAGGGGTGATCGCCTGTTTAGATGAGGGCTGATATTCCTGAAGCGTGTTGCCGTTACTGTCTTCAACTTTCAAAATACCCGTGACAGGACTGATTTGGCCGTCTCGCGCAAAAACGCTGTAGGCGTTGGTATGTTCTAAAAGCTCAACTTCGCCGCCGCCCAAAACCAAAGACAAGCCGAAACGGCTGCGTGGATAAAGCGTGCTATAGCCGAGATTGTCGGCCAAATCCAGAACATTATTAATGTCGGCTAAATAGATGGCTTTAACAGCTGGGATGTTTAAAGAGCCGGCCAGAGCCTGCCGAATCGTGACTGGTCCGCGCTCTTTGCCATCGTAGTCGTGGGGAATATATGGAGCCGTGGGATCAGTGGAAAAATTAGTATTAACATCATATAAAATGGTGTTCGGGGTATAGCCTTTTTCAAACAAAGCGGAATAAACAATCGGTTTCATAGAAGAGCCCGGTTGGCGCGGACGCGTGGCCACGTTGACCTGGCCGTCAATGGCATCATTAAAATAATCTCGTGACCCGACCATGGCTAGAATCTGCCCGGTTTTTGGATCAATGGCTACCAAGGCGGCATTATTCGCGCCGTATTTGGTAGGATAGTCCTTAGTGGTATTAACGACCGCGTTTTCCGCCGCCTGTTGTTTAGACAGATCAAGCGTCGTGATAATCTTTAAGCCGCCCTGCTCCACCATTTTTTCGCCGTATTGCTGAGTTAAAATGTCTTTGATATACATCACGAAGTGCGGTGCGGTCATATTGTTGCCTAAGGAGCGGAAGGTGATTGGTTGTTTTTTGGCCGCGTCCCGCTCGGCGTTGGAAATATAGCCCTGCTGAGCCATCAGATCAAGCACGTAGTCTTTCCGGCTTAACAATAAATCTTTATTACTACCATAGGGTGAATAATAGGTAGGCGACTGGATGATGGCCGCTAAAACCGCCGCTTCTGGCAGGGTGATGTTTTGAACATCTTGGCCAAAATATTTTTGGCTCGCCGCCTCCACGCCATAAGCGTTGGAGCCATAAGGAATTTCATTTAAGTACATTTGCAAAATATCGTCCTTAGAAAACTTTTGCTCCAGACGGTAAGAGAGCACCAACTCTTTGATTTTACGGGTAAAGGTTTTTTCATTCGTTAAGACAGCATTTTTGATAAATTGCTGAGTCAAAGTTGAACCGCCGGCGCTGCGGTGAAAAAGAACATTAGTGATGGCCGTCCTAAACATTGACCAAACACTAAAGCCGCCGTGGTTATAATAATTTTTATCCTCAATAGAAATTGTCGCCTCTTTGACATAGGCGGGAATATCGCTTAATTTAACTAAGGTTCGTTTCTGGTCGCCACTAATTTCATATAGTATGGTTTGTCCGGTGCGGTCATAAATCTTGGTGCTCTGGGCGATATCGCGATTGATGAGCTGGTTAGGATTAGGCAAATTACGGGAAATGATAACCGTATAAATAGCCAGGGTGATAACTAAAACCGCCGCCACAAAAAAAGCGCCGACAAAAAGTTTTTTGGCTAATTTCTTAGGTTTTTTAACCGGCGAGTGAACGGCGCTCCGGCTATATTGACGATTACGCCAAGGATCGGACCGCTTGGTACGCAGTTGAGGGATAGGCATAGATTATTTTAAGAGGTAAGTTTTAATAAGCATTAACCTAATTTTATCCGGTTTTTAAGATTTAAGCAAAACACCTTGGTATTTGGCTATTATGAGTTTAGGCGATTTTGTTTTATAATATATCTATTATGAAAACAATCACGAGCGTCGAAAATGACAAAATTAAAGATTTGGTCCGTTTAAAGAAGACGAGCGAACGCCGGGCCGAAGGCTTGATTATTGTTGACGGCCAGAGAGAAGTGGAAATGGCGCTTAAAGCCGGCTGGGAAGCGCGGGAATTATTTTTTTGCCCGGGCTTAATTAAAGAAAGTGTGGATTTTTTTGGTATCAGCGAAGAAAAACGGACCGAGGTCTCGGAAGCGATTTTTAAAAAGATTTGTTATAAAGACAGCCCAGACGGCTATTTTTTACTAGCCAAAGAAAAGCCGAAAAATTTAGATCAAGTTAAACTTTCCCAAAACCCGCTCCTTGTCATTTTAGAGTCAGTGGAGAAACCAGGGAATTTAGGGGCAATTATCAGAACGGCCTATGCGGTTGGCGCGGACGCGGTGATTGTTAACGACAGCCAAACCGATATCTATAACCCTAACGTTATTCGGGCCAGCGAGGGTTTTGTTTTTGAAGAAACAGTCGTGGTGGCGAGCCGTGAAGAAACAGGTTTCTGGCTGAAAAAAAAGAAAATCAAGAGTCTGGCCGCGGCGACAAGCGGAAAGATAAGATATTCCAGCGCCGACTTAAAAGGGCCGCTGGCCATTGTCCTGGGTTCAGAGGCGGATGGCTTGAGGGAAGAGTGGCTAAAGACGGCCGACAAACTCGTGAAGATCCCCATGAAAAAAGGGATAGATTCTTTGAATGTTTCCGTGTCAGCGGCCATCATTGCCTATGAAGCCCTGAGACAAAGAGAGGGAAAGTAAGGATGATTTGACAAGAAGTAATATTTTGATTAATATAAGCAGTAAATACGCGCCCGTAGTTCAGCGGATAGAACGGGAGCCTTCTAAGCTCTAGACGAGGGTTCGACTCCCCCCGGGCGTACGTTTTAATGGTTTTTCTAAAATCATTGTATGGTGCCTATGGTGTAGCGGTAACACAGCAGGTTGTGGTCCTGTTATTCTGGGTCCAACTCCCAGTAGGCACCCTAATATTAGCAAAAATAACTCCAACAATGGGGTTGTTTTTGGTTTACCCTTAAAGGAGATAAAAAATTGAGTTTCCCGGTCAAAAAAGCTATAATTATTTAAGAAAATAACGATATTATTAAATTACAAAACTAGCCGGGTATGAAAAATCACCAACTACAAGTTAAAAATATTTATAGAAAATTAGGCGAACAGTATATTAATGATATAAAAGACTTAGAGCCCAGAAGCCTTAAGGAATTTATTAGATCGTTGCCAAAAAATAGTGTGATTTTAGATGTCGGCTGCGCGGCCGGTCGAGATTCGGAAAGACTTATTAATACAGGTTTTAACGTAGTTGGAATTGACCTAGTAGAAGAGTATATTAAACTGGCCAAAAGAAATGTCCCGAAAGGAAGATTTTATGTTATGGACTTACTCGATATTAAACTGCCAGAAAATTATTTTGATGGCATCTGGGCCTGTGCGGTTTTGTTGCATGTTGAAAAGAAAGATATGTTGAAAGCATTAAAATCACTTCATAAAGTTTTGAAGACAGGAGGAGTGTTAAATATTAGAGTAAAGAGGGGGAGGGACTTAAAAACGGTTGTGGACAAGCTATCCCAAGGAAAAGAGCGCCGCTTTACGTTCTTTTTTAAATACGAATTAGAGAATTATGTTAAGAAAGCAGGCTTTTCAATTGTTAAGTCTAGAATTTTCCCCGATGAAGCAAAAAGGAAAAACGTAAAATGGATTAGTTTGTCGGCGGTTAAGTAAGCCGCCTTCCTTGACGAAAATTTAGGGAGTCAAGTAATTGGCTCCTTTTTTCTTTATCTTTAATTTGCTATATACTTAAATTAAGCTTAAATTTATGTCTCAAAACTCTTCAGTCAAAAAAATCGTCGCCTACTTCAGTATGGAGATTTATCTCTCTGACCTTTTGGCGAATTATGCTGGTGGCCTCGGCGTTTTGGCTGGAGATATTTTGCGCGCGGCCGCGGACCAAGATTATTCTTTGGTCGGGATGACGCTTTTGAACAGCCAGGGTTATTTAGAACAACAAATTAATGAGCAAGGCGAGCAGACTGAGTCCCCAGCCACATTAGATCGCAGGCTCCTAAAAAAATTGCCAACGGAAATTAGTGTGCTAGTGGGGAGCGATGAGGTCCGGGTTGGAGTTTGGGAATTTATGGTTAAAGGCGTTCGCGGCACTAGTGCCCCGTCTTATTTATTAGACACTGATTTGCCTGTTAATAAAGAAGAACATCGTCAACTAACTAAACGCCTTTATGGCGGCGATCAAGAACGGCGCCTGAAGCAGGCGATAATCTTGGGGCGCGGCGGCGTGAAGATGTTGCAGGCGCTGGGCTATGAAGTAAAAAAATATCATCTTAACGAGGGCCACTGCGCGTTTGCGGCCCTAGCGCTTTTCAATAATTCTCAAGCCAAGAGCAATGAACAAAAAGTTGCCGAGCTTAAAGCCCAATGTCTTTTTACAACCCATACGTCCGTGAAAGACGCGCAAAATGAATTTTCTCAAACGGAAATAAGGTCTCAAATACCTGATTTTCCGGTGCACCTGCCGGGACTAATTAAAAATAATCGGCTTAGTTTAACCGAAATGGCGCTTTATTTTAGCGCGTATGTTAACGCTGTCTCGCTCAGCCATCAAAGAGTGGTGGCGAAAATTTTTCCGAACCGGGAAATTAATTACATTACTAACGGCGTTCATTCTTTAACCTGGACCGCCCCGGAATTTCAGACGCTTTATGATAAATATTTGCCGGGCTGGCGAGAAAATAATAATTATTTGGAAAAAGCGGAACAGATTCCGGTCGCGGAAATTTGGGCGGCGCATCAAAAAACGAAAGCCAGGCTTTTAGAGTATGTAAAAATAAAAACCGGCTTGTCATGGTCGCCTGATGTTTTAACCATCGTTTTCGCGCGGCGCATGGCGGCTTATAAGCGGCCGGAATTATTATTGTTTGATCTTGAGCGTCTACTGAAAATTCAAGCGACTCATGGAAAAATGCAAATAATTTTCGCGGGCAAAGCGCATTCACAAGATGAAAGCGGCCGGAAATTTATTCGGGATATTTATGAGATAAAAAATAAATACGCCGGGCGCTTAGACTTATGTTTCTTGGAAAATTATGAAGCGCCGCTGGCCAAATTACTCGTCGCCGGCGCCGATCTCTGGTTAAACACGCCGCTCGTCGGCAATGAAGCCTCGGGCACGAGCGGCATGAAAGCTGCTCATAACGGCGTGATGCAAATTAGCACTTTGGATGGTTGGTGGGAAGAGGGCTACGTGCCAGAAAAAACCGGCTGGCTCATTTCTAGCGATGCCGAGAGTAAAGAAAGTATCAATCAAGCAGACGCGACCAACCTGTACGATGTTTTAGAGAACTCGGTCCTGCCCGCGTATTACCATGAGCCGAAGAAATGGCAGACCATGATGCGCTTGACGATTGCTCGGAACGCCTCACGTTTTAATACGGAACGCGTTTTGCGCCAATATAAAGCGGTTTACGACGCTGAATAATTTCGTTAGAATTATTTTATATGAAAAAAGGCGGATTTTTATTGATTTTTTTAGCCAATTTAACCGTGATTGTCATATTTTGGCTGAGCCAGTCTGGACGGCTTCTTTTTAGTACGCCGAGTGATTTATTGATTGCCCTAGGTCGAATCGCTGGCTTGTTGGCGGTTTATCTTATTCTCTGGCAATTAGTGCTTATTGGCCGGGTTAAGCTTTTGGAACAGGCTTTCGGTTTGGATCGCCTAGTCATCATTCATCATTATAATGGACTCGCGGCCTGGGCCCTGATTTTTTTACATCCTATTTTTATAATTATCGGCTATGGCTTAGCTGGCAGTCTGGGTTTTTTCGGCCAGATGAAAGACTTTTTTCTTAATTGGCCCGGCTTAGTTCCGGCCTTCGCCGCGGTTCTAATTTTTTTGGTGGTTATTATTTTGTCCTGGGGCGCGATTCAGCGCCGTTTAAAATATGAGGCCTGGCATTATATTCACCTTTTTACCTATTTGGCGATCATCTTTGCTTTTAGCCATCAATTGGCGCTGGGTGGCGACTTTCATAATGTTTGGTTTGTGGCTTATTGGTATGTTTTATATTTTGAAGCGCTGGCCTTCCTTTTAGTTTTTCGCTTCTCTAAACCGCTTTATCTTTTTGCTCGCCATCGTTTTTATGTTGATCGGGTGGAAACGGTTAACGACCGGACTATTTCGGTTTTCTTAAAAGGTAGAAATTTAGAAAAATATTTAGTGCGTCCGGGACAATTCGCGATTTTTCGTTTTTTAGATTGGTCCTTGCTTTGGGAAGCGCACCCTTTTTCTTTTTCACAGGTTGCCAACGGGAAGGAACTACGCGTCACGATTAAAGCGCTGGGTGATTTTACGCGTGATCTGCCGAAAAAGTTAAAGCCGGGCACGGCGGTTGTAATAGATGGGCCGCATGGGATTTTTACAATTGAACGGACGGAGAGTAAAAAGCTGGCTCTTTTGGCGGGCGGTATAGGCATTACTCCGATCCGTCCCTTGGCGGAAAAAGCGCGGGCCGAGGGTCGGGATTTAGTAATCTTCTGCGCGACCGGAGTTGCTTCAGAAATTTTGTTTAGGGCGGAGCTAGAAAAAATGAGCGAACCGAATTGCCGCGTTATTTTTATCGTGAGTCAAGACGAGACCTGGACCGGCGAGAAAGGACGGATTGATAAAGACAAGATTGTCCGCCTGATGCCCGACTATGCGGAGCGGGATTTTTTTATCTGCGGCCCGCCGCGCATGGTAAAAGGCTTGCGCCTTATCCTGAAAGACCTTAAAATTAAAGCAGGGCGGATATATTTTGAGAAATTTTCTCTTTAAGCATTTTTATGGCCAAGTTTCAAAGCCGGGATCTCCTGATTAAAGATTTTAAGTTTTGGCGCTATCTGATTAACGTCTGGTCGGTTTTGTTTTTTATGGTGGTGATTGCCGATTTTTTAACCAATAACGCCTGCAACAAAATAATTAATGTTTTAGCTACGCTCTATATCGCCATTTTGGCGATTTACGTGAGCGATAAGGAGTTTGAGCGCTGGTATAACCGTCACCGCGGCCAGCACCCGGGTGAACTCTTTGTGATCATTTGGACAATTTTGATTTTTTTCTTAGTTATGTCCACGCTAGTGTTTAGTCGCCCGTATCAAATCCCGGGCGCGGTTATCTCGGCCTATATCGCCGTCTTGACTATCCTGGCTATTACGCGCAAGTCCAAGGAATTATATAAACATAAAAATAAATAATTTTAAATTTATGCCTAAAAAAACAGACAAGAAAAAAACGTCTCAAACAAAGAAAGAGGCCAGACGCGAAGAGTTTAAGGTTCGCGGCCATGAGGTTTTAGAAAAAGTGAAAGAACTTATTAAAGAAGGCAATGTCCGCCGTATCATTATTAAAGATGAAAAAGGCAAGGTGATGATGGAAATCCCAGTGACCTTCGCGGTGATTGGCGCGGTCTTTGCTCCGGTCTTGGCAGCCCTGGGCGCTTTGGCGGCGCTGGTCTCCAAGTGCACGCTTGAAGTTGAGAGAAAATAAAATACTCAAAAAATTCAAAAAACAGCCGTCATAAGGGACGACTGTTTTTTGAATTTAATTTTCTAGACTTTCAACATTAACTCCATATGACCAATCAATTTCTGGAAAACGGTGGAGAAGGTCTTTTATGTAATTTCTAATTTCGTCGTAACGCTTTTGTTCTTTAGCCTCAAATTTAGCGGTCAGGTAAGGGCCGTTCTGCGAATAACGCAAAACAAACATGGCATCGGCCATTTCCAGGCGAACACCGTCTCCAGCCCGCTCATCGTCTATAATTTCCGCTTGCGGCCAATCCCCCTTTAAGACCTGAGAGACTCGGGCAATCAAATTAACTTTTAGGTTGTCGGGACAACCGATTTTGATTTCGGGGCTAGATATATAAAGCGGCAGTTTTCCAATCGCCTCGGACAAGGATTGTTGAGTTCGCGATAAATAAGCTAAGAGACGAAGCGTAGAGTAACAGCCGTCATCATGGTTATAAAAATCACGAGAAAAAAAGAAGTGCCCGGACAGCTCGCCGATAAAAGCCGCGCCGACTTCTTGATTTTTCTTTTTTAAAAAAGAGTGCCCGGTCCGCCACATAAAAGGCTGACCGCCACAATTTAATATAGTTTCCGTAACCAGGCGCGAGCAAAGAGTGTTGAACATTATTTTTTCACCTGGGTGATAATGGAGCACGTCGGCCGCAAAAATGGCGACCAAAACATCATTCCAAATAATTCGGCCTTCGTTATCAACGGCGCCCATGCGATCACCATCCGCGTCATAAGAAAAGCCGATATCCGCTTTTTCTTCCAAGACACGTTGGCGTAGACGCTCGGCGACGACAAGCTCTGTTGGGTCAGGGGTTCCCAAGGGGAAACTAGGGTCTATTTTACAGTTACTTTCTACAACCTCACATCCGGCCAGGCGTAATAAGTCGGGGACAATCACGCCGGGAGTGGAGCAACTAGCATCAATGACGACTTTAAATTTTCTATCAATTTTAATACGTTTTAGCAAATCTTGAAAATAAGCGTTTTTAACATCTTGGCGAGTGATCGTCCCTGGTTTTACTCCGGCTTCTTGGTCGTCATTCTCAATCATTGTCCTAAGCATTTGCATTCCTTCAGAAACTAAAGTCTCAGAAAAGCCATGAGCGAACTTAAAACCATTGTATTCTGCGGGATTATGAGAGGCCGTAACGAAAACGCCACCCGGGCAATTAAGATAGTACTGCGCCCAATAAAAAGTCCCAACCATGGTGAGCCCGATGTCAATAACATTAATGCCGGTCCAGTTTAAACCTTTAATCATGGCTTCACTATAGACATCGCTGGTGGCGCGGCAGTCATGCGCGATAAGCGCTTGAGTAATTCCTGACCGTTTTAAATAGGTGCCGAACGACCGTCCAATATTCTCAACAATTTCTGGATTCAAGTCTTTGTCTACGATGCCTCGCAGATCGTAACCGCGAAAGATTAAAGGGTTAATTTTCATAATTACAAATTCTTTAATTGATTAGACGCAAAAGCATATATTCCGCCCAAGCCCAGCCAGATAGCGACGAGAGCGAAGATCCAGCCGAGATAAGGAATGGACATTAGCAGCCATAAGACGGTAACCCCTAAAATGAGCGGCCAAACAAGAGCGGTTTTTTCCCGCTTGAAAAACTTTTTCAAAATGAGTTGGCCAATGACTAAAGCCGTCACAATTCGGGCAACATAAGTAGCGACCAGCCACCAAGCGCCGATAATGAGCGCTAAAGGCAAGCCGATTATCGTCAAAGCCAGAAGCAGGGCGATGGGCGGCAGGATGAACATGATGACTAAGCCGTGCAGCATGGTCTTTCCAGGATTCGTCTCCACTTTTTCCATCACCCGCGGCGTGATTTTTAGGAGCGCGCAAATTAAGACTAAACCGACAACGATGGCGGAAAAAATATTCACTAGTTCTCGCCACAACCAGCCCATGGCCTGATTTTTTTCATTGGCCATTGGCTCGGTTTTATTTATTTGTCCACTCACCGTTGCTTTTGGATCAATTTGCGCGGTATTTTTGGAAGTGTAGTTAAGGTTGCCGGCGACCGTTGCGCCGGAGGCTAAAGTTAATTTTTGGGCCGCAGCCTGGCCAGTAAATTCTAAATTAACATCTTTGCCGATTTTACCGGTAATTAACATTTGGCCGACCGAACCGGACAAGCCGCCGGTAATCACGCCCCGCGCTTCCGCAGTGGCGGCGGCGACCAAAGCATCCCAGCCGATTTTTGAACTGCTGCCCAAGACAACGTTAGCGCCGAAAGCGTTCACATTTCGGGCAACGGAACCATCAAGATTAACATCGCTGGCCGCTACCCGGATATTGCCGCCGACAGCGCCGTTAACGGTTATGTTTTGGGCGGCGCCAATAATATCACCATCCACTTGGCCGTTAACCGTAATAGTTTGCGCGGCGGCAATTAAATCACCGCTAACTGTTCCGTCAACCGTTACGCTTTGGCCGACGGCATAAAGGTTCCCGCTGACGATCTGGTCCGGTGCCACATAGACCGCACTGCCGCTTTTAATGTCAGCCGCATGCGCGGCCACGATCGGAAGGAATAAAATGGCTAAAAATAAAGAAATTTTTAGAACGAGCTTGTTCATACAAGTATTGTTTAATTTAAAAAAATGATATATTGTTAAGGCCGGAGCCGCTTTAATTATATCCCAAAAAAATGTCTGAAGCAATAAAAGAATTACTGAAAAATTATACTAAAAAGATCAAGGATCGCGACGATTTGGAAGCCGCCAAGCGGGTGATTTGCAAGCAGTTTGCCTTAAGTGCGATCTTAAACTCAGATATCCTTAAGGAATATCGGCTTTTATTAAAAAATGGCCAGATTAGCCAGACGCTGGCTTTAGAAAAAATCTTGCGCAAGCGTTCAATCCGGACCATGTCGGGTATCGCGCCGGTCGCCGTTTTAACTAAACCCTATCCTTGTCCTGGCACCTGCGCCTATTGTCCGCGCGAAAGCGATGTTCCGGCCAGCTACTTATCTAATGAGCCGGCCGTCATGCGGGCGATCCGCTGTGGTTATGATCCATATAAACAAGTCGCCCTGCGCTTGTTAGCTTTGGAAAATAATGGGCACGAACCTAATAAAATTGAAATCATTGTCATCGGCGGAACCTGGAGTTATCTGCCAACTAAGTATAAGTATTGGTATATCCTGAATTGTTTTAAGGCCGCTAATGACTATCAACTTATCCGACTTAAGCATCAGAAAACGCTGAAAGCGGAAATTAGCTTTAAACTTAAACTGACCTCGCCCTATAAAAAGAATTTAAGCCTGGGTGATTTAAAGAAGGCGCTGATGAAAGAGCAGGTGAAGAATGAAAAAACCGACTATAAGATAATTGGCTTGACACTGGAAACCCGGCCGGACTATATCAGCCAAAAAGAATTGCGCGAGATGCGCGACCTGGGTTGCACGCGGGTGGAAATCGGCGTGCAAGCGATAGATGACGAAATCCTTAAGCTTAATAAACGAGGCCATGGGGTCGCCGCGATTAGTGAAGCGACAAAGCGGCTCAAAGAGTTTGGTTTTAAGGTGACTTATCACTTAATGCCGGCTCTGCCGGGCGCGACGCCGAGAAAAGATTTGGCGCTATTTAAACAATTATTTACGGACGAAAGATTTCAGCCGGACCAGATTAAATTTTATCCAACCGTTGTCACGAAGGGGAGCCTATTATATAAGTGGTATAAAGCCGGAAAATATAAGCCATACTCTGATGAAGTTTTGCAAAAGTTGATAGCTGGCTGTAAGGCCGTCGTCCCGACCTATGTCCGGATAATCCGGCTTATTCGCGATATCCCTGGCGAATCTATTGTCGCGGGTAATAAAATTACTAATTTGCGCCAGGTTATGAAGGATCGCGGCGTTAAATGTAACTGTATCCGTTGCCGGGAAGTGAAGGACGGGAAGATTGAGGCGGGCGCCGGGCTCAATGTTGTTGCTTATCCGGCTTCCGGCGGTGAAGAATTTTTTATCAGCGCGGACAGCCGCGACGGCCAGACTTTGTATGGCTTCTGCCGTTTGCGCCTGGATAATAATAGTCCAGTCGCGCCGGCTATCATCCGTGAGTTGCATGTCTATGGCGAATTGGTACCGGTCGGGAGTAAAAAAATGGTTCAACATAGCGGTTTGGGCAAGAAACTTTTGGCCGCGGCCGAAAAACTAGCCACGGCTAGCGGAGTGTCTAAAATTGCCGTGATTTCCGGGATAGGCGTGCGCGAGTATTACAGAAAATTTGGCTATAAATTAGAAGAGGGGTATATGGTTAAAGCTTTTTGACAAAGCCCCTTTTCTAAACTAAGATTATTAATATGAAATACGACCACTTAGCACAACAAGACCCGGCCGTTTGGGCCATAATTGAGCGCGAAGAAAAGCGCCAGAATGAGGAATTAGAGCTGATTGCCTCAGAAAATTATGTTAGCCCGGCCGTGCTTGAAGCCATGGCTACGGTTTTGACTAATAAGTACAGCGAAGGCTATGCCGGTAAGCGCTACTACGGCGGCAATTATAATATTGACGACGTGGAGACTTTGGCGATTGAACGGGCGAAAGAGCTTTTTAAGGCTGAACACGTTAATGCCCAGCCTTTATCCGGGTCGCCGGCTAACGCGGCGGTGTATATGGCCTTTTTAAATCCGGGCGATAAGGTTTTAGGCTTGAAGCTAGATCATGGCGGCCATTTATCGCATGGCCATAGCGTTAATTTTTCCGGCCGTTTATATAATTTTGTCCAGTATGGTTGCAATCCGGAGACAGGCGTGATTGATATGGACGAAGTGCGCGAAGTGGCGTTAAGGGAAAAACCAAAAATGATTGTGGCGGGTTTTTCCGCCTACTCGCGGGAAATTGATTGGCAGAAATTCAAAGATATTGCGGACGAAATTGGCGCCTATACCTTCGCGGACATCGCTCATATCGCCGGGCTAATCGCCGCTGGTTGTTTAAAAAATCCGGTGCCGATTTTTGATGTGGTATCAACCACAACCCATAAGACTTTGCGCGGACCGCGCGGGGCGATTATCATGTGCAAGGAAAAATTCGCCAAGCAAGTAAATAGTGCGGTTTTTCCGGGTATGCAGGGCGGCCCGCATGACCACATTACGGCGGCTAAGGCGGTGGCTTTTGGCGAAGCGTTGCGGCCGGAGTTTAAAGAATATTCTAAACAGATTATCAAAAACGCGCAGGCGATGGCCACGGAGTTTCTCGCCCGCGGCTACCGTATCATTTCCGGCGGAACGGATAATCATTTAATGGTGATAGATTTGGGAAATAAAGGCACAGTTGGCAAGGAAGCGGAAAAGACTTTGGAGAAGATTGGTATTTCGGTTTCTCGGTCTACGATTCCTAATGACCCGAATCCGCCGATGAATCCTTCGGGCATCCGGATTGGCACGCCGGCGATAACAACGCGCGGCCTGAAAGAAGCGGAAATGAAGTTGATTGTATCCTGGATTGACGAAGCTCTGCAGAATAAAGAGAATGAAGGGAGGCTCGGCGAATTAAAAGAGGCGGTTAAAGCCTTATGTCTTAAATTCCCCATCCCGACTAAATAATATGGTTAAATTAATTGATGGACGAAAAATCGCAGAAAGCGTTAAAGATAAAATCGTCCAAGAAATTCAGGGCTTTAATGGACCAAGACCGAACTTGGCCATTATTTTAGTGGGCGAACGGGAAGATTCTAAGCTTTATGTTTCTTTGAAAGAAAAAGAAGCTAAAAAAGTGGGCGTTGATACTCATTTATATAAATTAGAGAGCGATGTGCCGGAGAGCGAACTTTTGACGATGATTGATTTTTTAAATGAAGACCCGCTCATTGACGGTATTTTGGTCCAGCTGCCGCTGCCGGAAAATTTTGATACAGACAAAGTAATCGCGGCCATTAATCCGGCCAAAGACGCGGACGGTTTTCACCCGGCGCATCCGGATTATGTTTTGTCGCCGGTTCTGGCGTCTATCAAGGCTTGTTTAGAGGATATTAATTTTAAAGCCAGCGGCCAGACGGCCTGCGTCTTATATAACTCCGAGGTCTTCGGCCTAAGCGTGAAAAAGTTATTAGAAAATTTGGGGCTGAAAGTAGTTTTAAAAGATAATCCGGAAAAGGCGGACTTGCTTATTACCGCTTTAGGCCAGCCGCACGTAGTAAAGAAAGAGATGATTAAAGACGGCGCGGTAATAATTGATATCGGAATTACTAAGGCGGACGGGAAGGTTTTAGGCGATGTTGATTTTGAGGACGTTAAAGATAAAGCGTCATATATCACGCCGGTGCCAGGCGGCATCGGACCCATGACGATTGCGTTCTTGTTTCGAAATGTCTTAGAGATTTCCATGAGGGGAAAATAAAAAAACCGTTTTGTTAAAACGGTTTAAATTTCTTTCGGCCCGTCGGCCAAATTTATTCAAAAACCTTATATTTTATAAGGCCGTGGCGCAGGCCGATGAAGGTCAGGCCGATGGTAGTAACAGCCACAATGCTTAGTGGATCGGTCGCCGTTAAAACGGAATGAGCATTGATGATCTTGAAAAAGATTATTAACGCCCCGAAACCAACGAGAGCAACTCCGACCCATTTCAAAAGATCAAGAAACAGTTTATCAATTTTATCCAGTCGTTCCATAGGGAGTAATTTAAGGGTTTAAATAACCATACCATATATATAATTATAAGTCAATGGCCACTAAAAAACAGCAATTAACTGAGCTTTTAAAGATTCATTTCCATTATGAATCTTTTTTGCCTGGCCAGGAAAAGGCGATTGATAATATTTTGGAACATAAAAATACGGTCGTGGTTCTCCCAACGGGCGGGGGAAAATCTTTGATTTATCAGCTTCCAGCCCTGGTTATGGAAGGCGTGACTATTGTTATTTCGCCGCTTATCGCCTTAATGAAAGATCAGGTTGACTCTTTGGAGCGCGTCGGTATCCCCTCAACCTTCATTAACTCGTCCATTTCGCCAGCGGAGACAGCTCAGCGCCTGGCGGCCATTAAAGATGGGACATATAAGATTATCTATATCGCGCCGGAGCGTTTTTATAATCAGATTTTCATGGCCGAACTAAAACAGATTAAGGTTTCTTTGTTCGCGATTGACGAAGCGCATTGCATTAGCCAATGGGGACACGATTTTCGCCCGAGCTACATGCGGCTTAAGGATGCGATTCGGTTTGTCGGTTCGCCGACGGTAGTCGCCTTGACCGCCACGGCCACGCCGGAAGTGCGCGATGACATCGTGAAACAATTAGATCTTAAAAATGCGGAGTTGGTCATTACGGGTTTCGCGCGGCCGAATTTGCAATTCGCGGTGGTGCCGGCGGCCAACAATCAGAAGCTGGAAAATATTTTGAATATTTTAACGACCGACAGTAATTTGGGTGCGGGCATTATTTACGTGGGCACGCGCGCCAGAGCGGATGAGATTTTGGAAGTTTTGACGGATAATGATATTAAAGCGGTGGCCTACCACGCCGGGATGGATGCGGAAAGCCGGGCCTGGGTTCAGGAAAAATTTATGAAAGGAGAGGCGCAGGTGGTCGTGGCGACCAACGCTTTCGGCCTGGGCATCAACAAGAAAGACATTCGCTTCGTTATCCATTATGATTTGCCTGGCACCATTGAGGCCTATTATCAAGAAGCGGGGCGGGCGGGACGCGACGGCCAGCCGAGTTTTTGTCTTTTATTTTATCATCAGCAGGATCGATTTCTAAGGGAATTTTTTATCAAAGGCGACAACCCTGATCCGGAAATGATCATTGAAATTTATGAATTTCTCTTGCGCCGCGCCGGTCTGGAAATGGACCCAGACTCTTCCATCCTTTTGACTTACGCGGAAATCGCGCAGAACCTGACGCAATCGGTCCCGGAAATGGCCATCGGCACGGCGCTGAAAATTTTAGAAAGGGAAGGCTATATCACGCGGCCGAATGAAAAAACGTCAAACTCCTATTTAAAAGCGAAAAAAGAGTGGCCCCTTATCGCCGCCTCACTCAGCCAGCGCGCCAAAAGCCAGATTGAGGTGGTGGAAAAATTAGGCGAGAAATATGGCGAAGAGCTTAAAGCCGGCTGGGAGTTTAATCCGGAAGAAGTGGCCGTCGTTCTAAAAGTAAAAAAAGACTCGCTCTTAAGGGTGGTTAAGAAATTAGCGGAAAAAGATTTGGTGGAGTATAAGCCGCCATTTCGCGGAACGGAAATTCGGATTTTGAAAATTGAAGAGCCGGAAAATTTGCACTTGGATTTCAAGGCGCTTAAAGCTAAGGCCTCGCGCGCCTATGAGAAACTAGATGAGATGGAGAATTATGTCTATCACCTGGGCTGCCGCCAAGAATATATTCTGAATTATTTCGGCGATAAGAGCGCCGCGCCGTGCGGTAAGTGCGACGGCTGCCTTAAATTAAAAAAAACGAAAGACCGGGGGCAGGAGGACTATACCCATAAAGAATATCTAAGCTGATATGGATAAAACAACCGTGGAAAAATTATTGGCTCTTGTTAAGCGAAATTATTCGGCTATCGCCACGGAGTTTGATGCGACTCGGCGCAAGGAATTATGGCCGGAAATAATTCGTTTGGCCGGCGCGGTGCCGGAGGGAGCGGAAATTCTGGACGCGGGCTGTGGAAATGGGCGCCTCTTAGAAGCGTTTCAAGACAAAGCGATTAAATATTTTGGTTTTGATAATTGTCCGGAGCTAGTTGAATTGGCGAAACAACATTATCCGAATCAAACTTTCGGGCTAGGCGATCTTCTAGACATCCGCCAGGTTGTGGGTGGACGGAAATATGACTATATTTTTTGTTTAGCGGTTTTGCCGCATATTCCAGGCAAAGAACTGCGACGCCGGGTTTTACAAGATTTAGCGGCCGGACTTAAACCCGGCGGACATTTAGTTATGAGCGTTTGGAATTTGAGAAGTAACCCAAAATATCGCGGCTTGATTTTTAAAAGTTATTGGTCTAAGATACTGGGAAGGGAAAAATCAGATTTTAATGATCTTATCTTCCCCTGGAAAGATTCGGCTGGCGCTGAAGGCAGTCTCCGCTATTATCATGCTTTCAGTTTGTCTGAGCTAAAACGCGAGGTTGCCGCGGCCGGACTTATAATAGAAGAGATAAAAAAAGATAAATATAATTATTGGTTAGTAGCCAAAAACTCGTAATTTCACAATTTAAAACTTAAACCCCATGGACGAAATTGAAGTTATTAATTCTGTTAACGAAGACCTGCTAAAGAAACTGTTCCTTAATGGCGCGTTAAACAACGAGCACCTTAGCACTATCTTAAATTCCCTTGAGAAAAAAAAGAGCCGAAGTGAAAAGAAAAGTAAGAAAAAAGAGAAGCTTTTGGCAACAGGGGATAAAATAGCCTTACTGCCAAGCGTGGACTCAATTTCTTATGCCGAGAACTGCGGCGTTTGGCCGCAATTAGCGTTATCGGAAAAAAAGTTAGAACATTTTTCCCCGGCGAGTGATAACCCAGTCTTCAAAGATAGTCGCTTCCGTTTTTGCAAGGCGGTCTTGAGAGGCTTGTCGGTTGCGGAAATGGCTAAAGTTTTTCCAGCACATAATTGGAACAGCCACGCCAAAGATAAAACCAAGGGCGTGCCCGGCTATTATTTGGTCAGTTGGGAAAATCCTTTAGTTAATTTGCCGCTGGCGATGGAGAAAGAGTTCTGGCCGGAAAAATGCTATCGTTTGGACTTTAATCTGACCGTGGAACTTTTTCTGACGCTGATCGGCTTAAATAAAAAAGTACCAGATTTGTTCTATCGGACAACGGAAATTAACGGACGCGGCCAAGAACTTTGCGTCGGCTATCAGACAGGGAAAATCTGCTTTGTGACCGAAGAGCAGGCCAGAAAGGAAGAAAAAATGGGGATTTGCTTAGTCAAAGAAGAAGCCTGGATAAAATAGAAAAATGGGCTGGTTTTAAATAAAAACCGGCCCCTTGTTTTATTCGCTTGACACCCCCAGGGGGTGTGGTAAAATGAAGATATGAAAACAACGGAACAAAGGATAAATAACATTATCGGCCAACTCAGCGGCGTCAAGAAAATGTTGGGCGATAAAGAGCGTGATTGTTTCGCGATTATCGTTCAGCTCAAAGCCAGTAAAGCGGCCTTGGATTCTTTGATGGGCGAAATTATCGGCACCGAGTTTGATCATTGTTTAAGATCCGGCCACAAAGGCACGCGCGCGGAAATTGAAAAAATCTTTAAAGAAATAATAAAAAATAATTAAGATCCGCTTTTATAAAAGCGGGTAATAAATTTATGTCAAAAGCTTTAGAACTAAGCCAGGATAATTTTAAAACGGAAGTACTGGAGAGCCCGATACCGGTTTTGGTAGATTTTTGGGCGACCTGGTGCGTGCCTTGCCAGATGATGGCGCCGGTTTTGGATGAGCTATCGGAAACCATGGCCGGAAAATTAAAAATCGCTAAACTAGACACGGAGGCGCCGGCGAGCGGTTCCTTGGCGGAAGATTATCAGATTCAAAGCATTCCGAATATGAAGTTATTTAAGAATGGAAAAGTAATCGGTGAATTCATTGGTTTAAGAAACAAAGAATCATTGCAAGCAGAACTTGAAAATTTAATCAAATAAATAATATGAGTATTTTTGAAGACAATCAGAAAAGATTGAAAGAAATCCAAGACATCGCTCAAATCAGCGATCAGGACATGGGCGCGCTTGCGGCGCCGGTTAAAATAAGTTACGCGGATTTAGATATCAACGGGAAGAAATACCCGGCCTGGCGGATAATCTATAATGAAGCGATTGGTCCGGGCAAGGGCGGTATCCGCTTCCACCCCGGCGTCAGCGAGGACGAGGTTCAAGCCCTAGCTTTTTGGATGACCCTGAAAAATTCTTTAGCCGACATCCCTTATGGCGGCGCGAAAGGCGGCGTGAAATTTGATCCAAAGGCGGCCGATCAGAAAGAGTTGGAATTAGTCAGCCGGAAATTCGTAGATAGTTTTTACGAACACTTGGGCCAGGATAAAGATATCCCGGCGCCCGATGTCTATACTAACGGCCAGATAATGGCCTGGATGTTGGATGAATTTGAGAAGAAGGTCGGCCATCACGAACCAGGGATGATTACGGGTAAGCCCCTGGAGCTCGGGGGTATCGCGCTGCGCGGCGACGCAACGGCGCAAGGCGGCTATATTGTGACCAAGGAAATGATTACCAAGTTTTTGAATGGTAAAAAAGATTCATCTATTGTCGTCCAGGGTTTCGGTAACGCCGGCTTATTCATGGCTGAGAAGCTCTACCATGACGGGTTCAAGGTCATTGCCGTGTCAGACAGCCGCGGCGGAATCTTTAATGAAAATGGTTTAGAGATTGATAAACTGGCCGCGTTCAAAAATTCTGGAAACGCGGTCGGCGACTGGGCGGACGGCAAAAAGATTACCAACGCTGAATTACTAGAATTAAAAACGGATATTTTGGTTTTAGCCGCTTTAGAAAATCAGATTACGGAAGAGAATGCGGCTCGGGTGCAGGCAGGCTATATTATTGAACTAGCGAATGGCCCGATAAATTACGCCGCGGATAAAATTTTGGCTGAGAAGAAAGTCATTGTCGTGCCTGATATTCTCGCCAACTCCGGCGGCGTTATCGTGAGTTATTTTGAATGGGCACAGAATCGGACGGGGCAGATTTTAGATGAAGAATATCTGCGCCAGCTTTTAGAGAAAAAAATGCGGATTAATTGGGATCGCGTTTATGCTACCTTCCAGGAGCATGAAGCTAAAATTAGCTTGCGCCAAGCCGCCTATATCTTAGCGATTAAGCGGGTTCTGGCCGCCGAGAAACTGCGCGGGCGGATCTAAATGAAAACATAATAAAAAAAGACCGGGGTAACCGGTCTTTTTTGGATAGGCAAACTAAATCTCTATTTATTGCCCGCAATTAGCGGCGGCTGCCCCAGTCGTGGCGGCGGCGGTGCCGAAGCCTGGCGCCGGCGCGACGCTAGATAAAGTGGTTTGGCATTCTTTTGGCTGAGTATTAAAGGCGCTGCAGACAGTCTTTAATAAAGAAGCGGAGTCGCGGCTGCTATCAATTTCCTGGCCGTTAATGATGAGGGTCGGAGAACCGCCCACGCTGTATTTATCATTATCGGCCTGATTAATGTTAAAGCTCGGGTAAGTGCCTTTGTAGTCAACGTTGTTAGTGGAATTGGCGGTCACCTTATACTGCTTATCGGTGGCGGCGACGCAAGCTCTTAATTTGGAAGAATCAACCCCGGTTTGAGTGAGACAGGTCGCTGAGTCGCTGGAAGCCAAGAAGCAGCTCAAGTAGCTTTGCAATTTTGGCGTCTGCTCTTTCTCAATACAATATTGAGTCAAGTTCTCGGCTAATTCTTTCGGACCGTGCATGGAATAGTCCACGAATTTTAATTGAAAATTAATTTTATTGCCGAGGGCGGCGAGGACAGGCAAAATGCCTTTTTCAATTTGGGTGCCGTAAGGGCAATAGCTCATGACAAAAAGCTCAATCACGGGCTTATCAGTTTTCGTGGTGACCGTAGCGGTCGGCGTCGCGGTGGTCGCACTAGCCTGGGTAGCGCTCGGCTGGCTGGCGCCGGAAATTTTAGCGACATCTAAAGCTTGCGGGAAAAATAATTTTCCATCGCGCGTTAGGTAAGACTCAACTTCACCGGAGGATAGGCTGATGGTCATTTTATACAGGCCATATTCTTCGGTAACATTCTTAATCGTCACTTTTTCGCCCGAGCTCATCAAATAATTGTTGACGAACGATTCGGTTTGCGTCCGCGCTTGTTCCGGGCTTAAATTTTTAACCGGATGGCGGAAGGATAAAAAGCCGATTACGACTAAGATAATCAGCAGGAGAATCGGTAGAGCAATGCGCAAAAAGCCCTTCCGAGTCGCCAGGTGCTTGATGATTTTCTTCATAGTTTTTATTTTTCTTATTTAAATTTTTAGATAAGCTTATTCTATTATAGGCGAAATCGGCGGAGGCGTCAAAAACGGGGCAGGCAGGCGTTTAATTCGCTTGGCAGATCAAGGGTGAAATTCCGCTTGTCTCCGGCTAAATCGCGGAAGGATAAGCGGTCCGCCACCAGAAAAACGCGGCCTAAACCGATTTTTTTATTTTTATACTTGGTCTTCTTGGTACAGTAAAGATTGTCACCGACTAGCGGATGGCCATAGGCGAAAAAATGGACGCGGATTTGATGGGTACGCCCGGTTTTGATTTTAACGCGAACCAAAGTATAGTTAACGAAATTTTTCAGGGTTTTAAAAAAAGTAATCGCTTCGCGCGCCTTAAACAAGCCGCTGATATTGCCTTGATCGCGGCCGCGCGGATGGCGGCGGCTGAGGAGGTCGGCGGCGTTCAAAGGCAAGGCGGCCATTTTATGTCCAGCTTGCGAGCGCTTGATTGGAAAATTGATTTCGCCGTCAGCGGCGGCTAATTTTCCGTGGACTAAAGCGACATATTCCTTATTTATTTCCCGGCCTTTGAATTGGCCTTTTAAGTCATCAAAGGCGGCCTGGGTTTTGGCCACGACCATTAAGCCGCTTACGTCTTTGTCTAGGCGGTGGACAATGCCGGGGCGCG